>Ga0214545_1002233_pt1 | contig 37342 bp, 16 predicted proteins | sample CNSS4metaG_FD_160064 | JGI IMG/M metagenome (GOLD analysis project Ga0214545, IMG submission 160064) | Root nodule microbial communities from cowpea collected in UCLA plant growth center, Los Angeles, California, USA - CNSS4 | ecosystem: Host-associated > Plants > Roots > Nodule | place: USA...
AAGAAGACAAGAATAAGACTCTAGACTAAATAATTTAATTGTAGAGACTCTTACATAATGTCATGAACCAACTAGCCAAAAACATCAGTGCATGCCTAACAGAAAAAAAAAAAAAAAAAAAAAAAAAAAAAAAAAAAACAACAAAAAAAAAAAAAAAAAAAAACAACAAAAAAAAAAAAAAAAAAAAAAAAAAAAAAAAAAACAAACAAAAAAAAAAAAAAAAAAAAAAAAAAAAAGAAGGAAAAACATACCTTCAACATAACTAGTGATGTTATTCTGCCCAGAAGCATGTAGCAAATAGCAGCAAAACCACAGGATGACAACGACTTCATGCTTGAAACTCTTTGAAAGATACATCCCAAGAATGCAAAAGCACTACAACTCTCAAATATCTCTCATGAACTAAGCAGTGTACTTTTCTCTCCCTGATAACAACAAACCATGTTGTGAAAAATCGAGAGAAGAATCTCTACTTTTCATTGATAAGTTAAAATAAAGGATTAATGTCCATTAGTATAGACTGACACTACATCTATACCACAATTATCTCATTCCAAGTAAGAAACATGCTATTACACTAAAGCAAAACCAAATTCAGAAACAACCCTTTGAAAGTAGAGGAGAATACCTGAGACAAGAGAAGCAAAACTGAAACCAAAATACAAAAAGACTCAAACTTTGAAACAAATACATAAATTAGAATAAAAAAGTAACAGATGGGTGTGCGACATGTTAAGTACCGGGAAGGTGAAAGTGAAAGGGCGTCACAGTATTGGATGGTTCGTGGGTATTGTCTTGTCTGGGAGACCAGGTCGCCACAAGAAGAAATGCAGCAGAAAATGTGAGAAGGCCATGCTTTTCACAACTGTGGATTTGAACCAAATGCATTAAAAAATTGATGAAAGAAAAAACGAATAAAGAAGCTCTGAAATGAGAGGGTGGGCGAATTTGACTTTTAGGATACATGAAGGAGACATTCACTACACCCAAAATCACCATGAAAATGCCTCTCGCAAGAGACAACAACCAACTACCACCCAGATATTCAATCATTATTCGATTTTGCTTGAAAAATTTTAAATATATTTTTTTCTTTTATTTTTTGTTTCACTTAAATATTAATTTTTGAAAAATGTCGTTGTTTCACCAACAAAACATTTTTTATCTCTTTAAATTTTCTTAAGCTAAGAAAATAAGAGAGTTTAAATATTATATTTGAAATTATATTCCTTATACAGGATATTAAAAAACCAAATTAACACTCGTATAAAATATTGGCAATTATTTTGTATATATTGTGTCGTTGTTTTAATGTACATGACAAATATTGACTAATTGTTGTTGTTAGAAAGAAAAGAAAAAAAAAAAAGTAAACGTGTTGATGTCAATACAGCAAAGTTGAAAATTGAAACGAAAAAATAATTTCACTAGTGTCATTCAAAAAAATACATGTAAATATAAAAACGTAGCAAAGTTGAAAACCTTATTATTCTTTAAATTTATCATTTTAAAAAAAAAAACACCTTAGTTTGATGAAAGTAATTGATGAAAACACATGAATCACTGAATCAACTTTCTAGATTCCTCGTTGAAAGTGTTCATATTGTTTCACACTTTGGATTACGACCTAATCGTATGAAATTGGTGGATATTTTACTTAGTCTGAAAAGAAAATAATGTGAAATAGGTGAACCAATAGTTGGGATTAGGCAAACCTAAAATTATTCTACTACTTGTGTAGAAAGCAACCATAAGTAATTACTATACGAAACTAATACAAATTAGATTATGTTAGTCTTTCCTTTTTAATGTTACTCTTTTTTGTTAAATTCGCACCTTTGTCAAACATGTGCAATTGCAGAAAGAGAAAGTATACCAAATGCCACTATATATTTTTTAGAAGCTTCAAACTATTGGTTAAACTTTGATTAATATATACATAAAGTTAAGATAATCCCACTAATACTCTCGGAATATATAATTGTTATTAGAAATACTATATCGATTAAAGATAAAGTAATTTTATTGTATAAATTGGTTTTGTAGAATTAAGTTAAGCTTAAAATCTATTTATTAACCATTAGTTTTGGAATTTTTTTTTCTTCGTCTCAGATTGTGCAATTGTGCTTTTTTATTTTATTTTTTTAGCTTGATGGTTTTAAATGATTTGCTTGTGAAGAAAGTATATAGAAATATTTTATTATTTTAATGTTTGTCTTTTGATTATAAAGTTGTTGATTTTATTGAATAGTTCGTATAAAAGTTGAATGGAAAATGTTGTTTGGATGATGTGATAACTAACCTAATAGAGATACAATAATGCAACTTGAATGTGAAATGATGGTGTAAAATTCCGTCTAGGTAAAAAGCTATAATACGTCGGGAATAGGGATGTAAAAAATAATGTGTATATACGGGTCTCTGTGAATGAAATCTGCAACAGGTAAGAAATGTATATTATAAATAGATATCTGCAGGTAACGGATACGGGTGTTTTTAGTATTTTTAATACTCGCATGTTAATGAGACAGGTACGGGTATCATAGTATCCGTACCAGTGAATACTCATACCTGTGGATACTCATACCCGTTATACTATAATTTAAATTTATATATATATATATATATATATAATTAAAATATTAACATATTGATTTTGAATGAGTTATTTTCTTATCAATTACTTTAAAAAAAAAAATTATTTGTAAACTGTCATTCAACACTAATTAAATGGATTATTTGGACTTTGGTTAAAATTTATGAATATTATGTATTGTATTTTATTTGAATTTACAATTAAAATATGTTGTTAAATATTTTTTATTTTTTTGTAACTACTTGCAGATATTTGTGAATATCCGTAGATATTAAAAAATATGCAAGAATAAAAATTAGTGATAAATGAATTTTGAGTGTCCATTGTAATTGAGATGCAAAAGTTTATGAATATTTAAAATTTTGGTAAAAATTAAACACCTTCTCTCACTTCTAAATTTTAATTAATTTAATTGTTAATTTATTTCCTAGTTTTTGCATGTCAGTTTAATGTATCACATAATTATGACATCGACTTTATATAAGTGTTACTTCAGTTCTACCATTAAAAGTTATATAAGATTATTAAATTTCGGACCAAAATTAATGAAGGCGTTTAATTGTTAGTTTATTTAGTGACTTGTATAATTATTCTATTGAAAAATATACCAACAATAATTTATAGTGTATATTTCATGTATATTATCAATATAGTTTTTTTTTTTTACATTTACATAATCAGTATTAAATAAAAATGCAAATATGAACTATATAATTAAACGATAAATAGACGTGTATTGATCATGTAGTTTCTGCTGAATATAATTACATATAGAAAATTTTCATTAAATATATTTAAAACTTAAATCCCTCGATCTGTCAAAGTTATTTTGTTATTGAATAAAAACATTAGTCCAACATTTGTTTATTACAGGCTACATAATAGTTGCTATTTAACATATCCATTTTTAATAAAGTTAGTGTAAGTTAGATGCATTAAATATTATGAACACGGCATTAATAATTAATTGTCGTAGTAGTTATTATTATTATATAATAATAGAATAGTTATTTTTTTCACTTATCATTTTTTTAGTATACAAATTAGCAACAATATTCCAATTGACATATGCTAAAGTTCTGTTTCCACATTCACACACAGACACACATTTGTAAAATATATATATATATATATATATATGCAATACTTGCATTTTTTTTTCCACAGTATTAGTTGCAGATCTTAATTTTGAAGAATTGTATTGTTTGAATAATCTAAGGTGTGCATGTTTCTGGCATGGTGGCTTTTGTACACTAACTCATTATCTATAGCAAGAGTCAACACACAGTTCAGAATTCATGAGTGTGATACATGAGTCAAGTTGAAATATGAAATTAAGAAACCAAATAGAACAAGTCAAACGAAATATTTTTTTAAAGGATTATTATAATTATTAAACTACCAATAGTACATTATACTAATATTTATTTTTTGCATAAGATTGCACGAAAAAAATATCTAAATATACTTTTTTTTTATGAGTAAATGTTTAATTCGTTGCACTACCAGGGAACCATTAAGACGAACAATTGGGTGTACAAAAAAAAAACTATGACACGCCATTGAAGTTTTCTTTTATTACAAATAGCTAGTCAAATTATGTATTTCTAAACATATCTATGTTTAATATAAATAATCATGAAAAAAATAAATTTTTAAATTTGTTTGTTAAAATGAAAGACAATTACTTTATGTTTATGTAAAGTCGAATCATCTATTTTCTATTGATCCTTGAAAGTTCATTAGACATTCCTTGTTTTAAGTACTCTTCAAGTTTTATGTTTTGTTGATCGTTCACACTATTTGCAAGGTACTTGCAAAGGAAACTTCAACACTCAAGTCAAATAAGGTATGAGTAAATGAGAATTAAATGTTGTAATGCATCTGTCACGACAACCATACCTTAATCTTTTATTCTTTTATTTATAGTAGTTGTTATGAACTTTTACCTTTTTGATGGCCTAATCATGGCTCAATCATATATTAACATTAGTTGGTTGATTCGTTATTATCATTGACTTAGTGTTAATATGACATTTATTTTGCAATAGTCAGTCTATAGATTCCTATCAAGGTGTGTTGGTCGACTTGCCAATGAGTCAGGATGATAGGCCCACCAGTCGATCAGGGTAATCGACCTAAGGGTGTGTGGGTTGACTCGCCAGTCAATCAGAGTGATCAGCCCGTTAATTGATCAGGATAATTGACCCAAATATGTACAAATCAATTCGTTAGTTGATCAAGACAATCGACTCATTAATCGGTCTGATTTATTGACCAAAATGGTGTGTACCATACATTCTAAAATTATATATGTTCGGATAAAATGAAGAAAATAGGTAATAAAAATTTATTTTATTTGCAATAACAAAAAAGAAGTTAATTTTAAGAAAATATAATTTATGTTTTAATTTTTGTTCCCAAAAGTTGAAGATGAGATTTATTTGTAGCCAAGTACTAGTGAACTAACTAGGGTTTGGAGTTTTGATTATGTATCTGTAGCTGTCTCTTTCAAAATGGAAAACGTTTGATGCATAATTGAGATTTAGAGATTGAAGTAAGAGGCATCACATCAAGCACAAAAGTCAAGTTTGATGATATTGATGGAGTTGTAGCAGGTAGTTTGAAAGTAGTTGATAAAATCCAATGTTTGAACTTACAAATATCCAACTCATACATCGGATTAGGTTTCTACTTAATTACCTAACTATCCAAATGTTACAAAGCTTTTTTTAGTTGATGTGAATTACGATTATAGGATGAGGAGATTATTTATGCAATTCATAACCTATTTGTATGATGTGTAGGGTGACTGACATTAAGTATAAAAAATATTTTAAAATATTTAAATGGAGTGTGGATTAGTTAGTTGACACTAATAGTGTGGGCTACCCAAAGTCTACTAATTAAAATTGGAACTGAAACCGATGAAGTTAAAGTTATAGACACTTTGTGTTATAAGGAGTCCACCCAAACACTACCTATAAAATGAAAAACCAATATTATCATAAGGTTTTCTGATTAATAAAATTATATTATTGTTAGCGTAAAAACAAGTGACTTTTATTATTTTAATATTATTTTATATTAATCACAAAAATCGGTTAGATATGTATAAGAAAAGGAAAATATTCATAAGTGGTGTATGACGAAAAGGAACTAAAATATAATTTTCAGATTGATCTATTGAAAACGTGTTCGATATATAGAGTACAATATTTCATAATATAAGGAAAACAATAAAATTTAATATATCATTATAGTACATTAATATTTGTTAATAATACAAGAATATAAAATATATGATATATCCATCTGTTGGAAGTCCCAGGTCGAGAATAGAGATAAGACTAATTTACAATATATAAATGGGTGCAATTATCACCTTACAAGCTGATTTTTTGGGGTTGAGTTAGGCTTAAATTTTACTTCTAACATGGTATCAGAGTCAAGTTAGAGTCTATTATAACAAACTTTCTTTGACATTTTGTTTCACCCGCTATCGGACCACCCACTAATTTCTAATCCACACACAAGATGAATATACCTCGGTGGGGTGTTATGAAAGTCTCACATCGACTATAGATAAAGTCAATTCACAACATATAAGTGAGATGAGGACCCAACTTGAAATAGCAGTTTTTGTAGGACAATATAAGACATAAAAAAGTAAGATGACGAGATAAAATAACATACATCACACAATTAACAAAAATATTAAAGAGCAAATACTATATTGAAAAATGTAAAAAATTTTATACATTTTCTATGTATACAATACTAGAAAATCATTAAATAGCAACTAATGTTAGAAAACAATATATCAATTTAGACTCTAATTTACAAATCAATTATAATTTTTATTTATAATAGAGATTCTTTTATATACAATTAATCTTTAGTTTATAAATTGATATATAAATTAGTCATGATTCATTATATTTTGTCTTTGAAATGGATTATTATTTGATGATTTTTCTTAATTAGAAAGTTTATTGTGTAATGTTTTTTATTGAATAATGTCTCCAAAATCAATTAGTTTTTTTATTGATTATTATTTTTCATATGTTTTATCTTTCTCAATCAATTTTTTTTTGTAGTATATTCTTCTTGTCCTCCTCTTCATTGCATGCACACATGCTCCTTCACAACTTTATTTCTCAACGTGTGCTAATGTCTCCTCGACCTTGGTTATGACACGGAAGCCACAAATCTCCAAAAAATTTTCATGTTACTTTTTATATATTTTTAAAATTAAATTAATATATTATTATATTATTTATAAATGTAATTTTAAAATATATTAAAAATTTATTTTTAAGATTATTTCAACTATTTCAATTTACTTAATTTCAAGTAATTTTTTACGCTAAAAAATAATTTTTTATCATTATTTTATGATATAATAATAAAATATAATCATATTTTTTAATTCCACCGTTATATATATTTATTTTGAATAAACTAAAAAATACAAATATTTTTTTAATTAAAAAAAGTAATTTATATATAAAAAAAATTAATTTATCAACCCTCGATATTTTGTATAAAGTTCCGTCAAGGTCTCATCTTGCAAACCTACATGATTCATAAAATGGTTGTGACAATCCTGTGTGATTTGGCATAATTTAACGTTTAATCAACTTTGCACTTTTACTTACTTCTTTATTTACATGTTTGGTTTAGCGTAGATTGAATTTTCTCTTTATTTCTTTTACACCTAAACTGTGTTTAAAAGTTATATTTCAATTATTATCTGTAAACAAGTATTTCAGTGCAGGTCCTATATGTAGCTCACCAAACTTAAAATGTTGGTGTAGGTCAGAAGGCAAGTTAGTTTGTCCCTGACATACGGTCTGTTTTTATTTATTTATTATTTTAAAAATAACAAAATATAAATTTGTTCTATATTTTACTTTTATATAAATGTAAATATGTAATACTATTATAATTTAAAGATTTAAATATGTTTTTTGTCTCTTAATTTTTAGTAAATATTGGAATTAGTTCCTCTTTAAAACTTTGAACCAATTTAGTTTCACTTGTTAAATTGCGTGAATTTAGTCATTTAAAGCAAATTTTATTAAGTTTATTTGACGTTTCAAACATATTTGTTAGTTAATATTGAAGCAAATATGTGTCAAACAGTGTAAACAACCTATACTATCATGAAACACGTTTGAAACGTGAAATAAACTTAATAAAATTTGGTTTAAAAAATTAAATTCACGCATTTATAAAGCTTGAAAACTAAATTGGACCAAAACTTTCAAAAGAGACTAATTCTAATTTTTGATGAAATTTAAAGGATAAAAAACATGTTTAACCCTAATTTAAATAATTGACACTTACAAATTAAGTTCAAATTATTAATTATAATAGAGTAGTTTAGCATGTAAATATAATAATTATTTTAATTTATCCAATTATAGATATGAATTGATCAATTAAAAGCTTAAAAAATATTTATATGATTAAATAAAATTTAAAAAATATAAAATATAAAATATAAAAAACAAGCGGTGGGAGAGCCCATAAGTCCACCCCTACGATGATGCTTGTTAAAGTTTTTAACCAAATTTTCAATGACAAACCAGCTGATCCATCTTTTTTGACAAGTCAAGGACGAGAGAAGTCAAAATTGGCCGGACTAGTTCCTTTTATCACCCTTAACTATAGGTAAGAGAAATTGATAATAATATCTAATGAATTATATGGTGTTTTACATGTGTAAAGAATATGTAAGTGGATAGATCTATCTTTATACGTTATTATTGAAGAAATGTAATTTTAATGGTTAATATATTATTATTATTATTCATATTTTGCGCATAATCAGTTTGTAACGAGAGAGTTAGACAGAGAGAGATATGATATTAATTCAATTCTCTCTTCTTAAAATTTAAATTTGAAATTATTTAATAATTTCATATATAGATTAAATTTAGTATATAACTTTCTATAACTTCTTTATTTTTATAGGGAGTCAAGATTGAGTTACGATAAAAAAAACTTAAAAATAAATGTGATTCTTACTCATAATTTTAAAGCCTAATTTTGTAATTTATCGAGAATTTTCATGTTGGATTATTTATGAACTCAATAAAATCGTTAAACATCTTATTTTTTATATTTTTTTATGTGTTTAACCTGAATTTTGATATGACAAAACGGTGCTAAAAGATAGTAATTTGATTACACTTTAGATTAAAGTTTAAATCTTATGGTTTATCATTATATTTGAGTGAAGTTAATTCACATAAAATAAATTAAAGGGTACGTTTGAAAAAAAAAATTAAAACAATTTAAGACGGAAAAACAAAAGGAAAACACCAAATAAGTTTCTCAAAAAGGTAAAACTATATTTTGCATGAATTAATTTTGTAAAAAATGTTACAATAACTTCTTTAAATTTTTTTCTTAAACTCGCACCTCAACTGAAATTACGAAAAAATCTGTTTCATTTTTATTTTATCATTCGTGAAAATTTTTATCCAAAAATACCGAAAGTAAAAACGAAAAACAAAGGGGAAAATATTGATAAAAACTTATAACTAGATTTACAACATTTTTGTTTTTCAAAATCAGATAAAATAAAGTTTGAGCAATTAAATTTTGGAAACTTTCTATCACTCTATACATTAATTCATGATTGCCCTCTTTGTTACATAAACTATTATCAATACAAATCAAACATCAATACTTTATAAATAATTCACAACACATTATTTGGAATATATACACATAGGTCCACATATTAAATACACATATATAAGGTGTACAATGAAAATCATAATTTGAGCTTCTACACTATTACTTCATCAAAAGAAATATATATTATAATTTATTTGTTGCCATCATCACAAAATACTTATAATAAACATATTCATAGCCGGCTCTTCCAGAAAATTCAACATTCCCCACACGAATATTCAATTAAAAACCAGCTCATAAAAGAAAATTATATATTCAATTCAAAGAATGGATTAATGATCTCTATTATGAAGAATGAGAAATAATTTTGAATTATGATTACATTTGAAAATTTTCTGGTTCCCCAATCGGTTACATGTCACAATTACACTGATGACAAAGTTTGAATTTCAAACAAAATTAAAGTGGTTTTAAGTGTGGTCGTTGATTTCAAACTTGGATGCAGCCAAATTCACGTAACTCTCTTCAATTTCATACGTTTATTCAAACTCAATGTTGTGGTCCCTACCAACCGCCACCATTAAAATTGTCACCTTCCATAATGTTTTTCAAGGTATCTAAGAATTTTCTTAATCCACAATTATCATAAATACAGGCATGTGTATATATTTTTTTAAATATATATAATATTATATTAGTATGTAATGATATTATAATATTATTAAATTAATATATTAAATAAAATTATATTTATTAAAAATAAAGTGATATATATTAAAGACAGAGTTATTCAAAGTCATCGTAATTTATTAATATTTAATTTTATATTCGAAATATATATTTTTAAGAAAATAAATATATTAAAAAATATATATTATAAAAATAAAGAATTGTTTTTATGTTTATAATAATTAGTTTATGAAATGAAAATTATATTTATTTATATATTATAAATTCATTTTTAGTATTCATATGTTATAATCTTACTTATTATTAACTATATTTTTAATTTAAAAATTAATAAAAATAAAAACAGACTATCAAAATGTTAAAGTAACTTCACACACTTTAACAACACAATGCGTTATGAGTGCCGATAACAAAAACATCACAAATGACTAATTATCCATTGTTTTTATATAATAATCATTATTAACTTTACAAATAAACAAAGATATTTCTTTCCCGCTAGTAATATAAAATAATAATTTTTTTTTATCTAATTTACACTTTTTTTTTTGAATAATCTTTAAATATATTTATTTTCTCTATTTATAAGATATAGAAATGTTAAGCAATGTTACATATAACTTTTATTTTATTACATATTCACACATAGAATTAATAAAGAAAACAAATCTAATTTGTTTTTTTATTATCCTTTTAATTACAAAATTTATTAATGATTCAGATTATTTTTAAAACTTAAAAAATGTAAACACAGTGGTATAATGGCGTTTGAATCTTCGCTAGTCTTAATAAAATAATTATGAGAGATTTTTATTTTTTCATTTTTATATCACAATAAAAATCATGTAAAAATGACAATATAATTACCCAAAGAATGATTAATATTCTTTTAAGCTCTCAAAATAATAAATATTTAAAAAAAATGATAACTAAATGAAATTGACTACACAGAGAGATTAATATGTTGCTTTCCGTTTCTATTGCAATCATAAGGCAAGAACAATAAGCGGACAACACGAATACGAGATCGATAACGTTTGTGGATGGGCTTTGCTGCTATCATGGCCCAATAAAAGCCCAGCATCCATTCGTGTCCTAAGTGGACTTTTATTTTAAGATTTGTAGAGTTGATTTCACGGACCACAAAAAAAAAAACATTTTGAACCTTTGTATAGATTTGAATTCATTTAGAATCAAATTAATTTAAATAAATTTTGTTTTGGTGCACTCAAATCCTTTTTCAATTATTTAATTTAGTTCCATGTAAGATACGAAACCAAACACAGTATTAAGTTAAAGCAATAGAATTATAACTAAGAGGATTCAATAAAAGGGATATCCCTGCCAAAACTAACATCATTATCAAAGAGGATTTAACTCAAAAGAAAAATAAAAATTTATTTAGGCCATTTTCTAGTGGTCACTTTTTTTTTCTTTTTTTATCAAGATGGCCCAACAATGCCCAGCTGTTAGATTTGGATAGCGAGGGCCACATAGCTTTCTGTCCTCTCTCTCTATCCATTCATATAAATGGTGGGCTTCTAAATTAAGAATGGGCCCAATTACTCTACCAATGAACAAGACGTGTTTGCACTTGCGGAAGACCACAAAAAAAAAAAATGCTCTTGCGGAAGTTTATATCAAAATTATTTTTTATATCGTCCACACATTTCATTATTGGAGTTTTATAATTAAAAGTTATGTGCATTCATGTTTCAGTCACATTCAACAATCTAAAATTAGAGATATTTAAATTAAATTTAAATAAATTTAAAACAAAAGAAGCAAAGGAGATAGGAACAAAATCTATCACTTGGATTTTGGAACGATAATTGATTGGTTGAAATTAATATCAGTCCATTTTGGTTTAATTCCTTTTAATTGAATTTTTTTTTATTTAAGGGTATTTTTTTTAGAAAAGTTAATTTTAATATTTTTTTTCCTAGTATTACCAATGTAATTTTTTTATTAAATTAATGACAGCAATATTATTGTAGTGATTTGTTTCTGTGATTGAGTCTCTGGGTTACGCATTTATGGCTTTTAAAACATGGAAAACATAACAACTCATTCCTTTTCCTTTTAGTTTTTTTTATTTAAAAAAAAGTTTTACAACATTCTCATTGCTCTTGCTTGTGTCTTTTTCTTCCAACAGTGTCTTCAACACTCTTCGGAAATTCGCTTCCATGTTTCCTGCTTCTGAGCATGCAATAAAGAAAGTGGGTTGTTTCTGAAACCCCATTTAAAATCCATTAACAAAAGCAAAGATCTAGAATTGTGAAATTATTGTCTATCATAGTTGTCACCAACAAATAAATTAAATCAAAAGCAAGACTTCAGAAAGTGAAAATCTTCTCCAATGTAAGATGAGTGTTTTAGGGAATGCAACACGTCACGAGTCGGATATGGACAATGCTTATTTGTAAATTGATATGTAATAAAAAAATTTATCTATTATCCATATTTTTATTTGTACACGTACCTATTTAAAAAGGACAATAATATGTTGACAATCAAATTTTAATAACTTTTTTCTAACAATCAGAAGTGATATCTTCTAATTGGTTTAAAAATATAGAAAAAATGAAAAAAATGAAAGATGAGAAACTCCTTAAAAAATAACACATCAAGTTGTAAGAGAAAGTTGTCAAAATTTAGTTTTTAAAATATCATTTTCCATTTAAAAAATACATGCAAATTTATTGAAATTTGTGAGTTCTCGTGGGTATTTGTGAATATTTAAAAATAATATTTATAAAATTTTTAAATATATTAATTAAAATTTAAAAATAAAATAGATTAAAATATAAATATAAATTTAGTTTTAATTAAATTTAAACTAATAAAATATAAATTAAATTTTAATGTAAATTAAATTTAACTTAATAAAATATAAATTAATTTTAATTTTAATTTTTTCATATAACATATATATGCGAGTAGATAGTATAATAGCTAGCCGCACACAACTCTTTTATAAATGAGTATTAAGATATTTGTCACGAATTTTATCAGCATATACTCAGATATATGAATATTTTTTCCATTATCTGATATACATCTTTTTATCATAACTAAAGGTTCTTTTATAAAAATGGGTTGTTTTTATCCATTTATTACAAAAATTGGCCAGTTTATCAATTAATTACATGACATGATTAGTTTACTAATGATTAGACTTTTTTTTAACTTTTATATAATTTCTAAAGTTTTATTATATATTTTTTTAAAAATAAATTTTAATAATTTGATTAAAAATATTTTAAATAAAATTTTATTAAAATTTTGATATTTTAAAACTTAATATTTTAAATTTTATTATTACATTTTATATTAAAATTTACAATTTTATATAAATAAAATTTTATATTTTATATTAAATTTTATTATTACATTTTATATAAATAAATCAAAATAACCCATTTTTTTGAAAATACTAATCAAATCATTAATAAATTTTCTCTGCCTATAATTAATTAGTAAACTAATATACTTTTATAATAAATGAGTCAAATCGACCCTTTTTTTTTAAAGAATCCATACCTAAGTGTAATATTAAAATTACATTTAATTTGAACGAGTTATTTTGTATTTTAAAATAATTTGTCAAGATGCACAAGTGCCAATAAGTCTGCTTTAAGCACCTAAATTTGAGTGGAGGGTGTTACGTACAATTATTTAGAAAATGAGATTATCAAAAGAAAAAAATAATGTTATTTTTTATGTCATAAATTTTGTTGAAAGAGGCTATAAACTCCTTAAACTTTTGTCCAGCATAAGACAGTTTTTTCTTTAGCAACAAAAAGAATTTTGTAATATGAAGAAAACATAAATGCTATCCAAAAAGTTAGAGTGAAAGGAAAGTTAAAACGATTACAAAATAAAGAAAATGTTACCATGAAGGATCTACAACATGAAAAAACAAATTTTCAATATAAAATTCATTGTTAAAAAGGAAACACATCTTACAAAAATGAAACAAAAAATATAAATAAAGAGGAACCTTTATTAATTTATTGTAGGCCTTATCAATATAGCAGTTGAAAATATATAATCTTTGAATTAATGATATTAATTGAGTTTGGAGCCCACATAAGAAGGATTATCATCTACAAAATATTATAGAAAATAAAGAGGATGCAACATTCCCAATCACAATTCATTGTAAATTAACGAATTCAGAAGCGTATTAGAAAATTGTTTATTAAAATCAAAGCCTCTTTTCTTTTGCTCAAACTCCTTTTCAAACTTTATGACAGCGTTGTTCAGAATAATGCAATGTGAACTGATAAATATCCATTATATTAGATTAATTTTTTAATTTGTCACATCACCAACAAAATGAAAGTTAATTTTAAAACCCTTAATTTATTAAATCAATATTTACAAGAAATCAAACATGAATAATAGAAAAACAAGTCAAATAAAAATGCACTTCACTTTTTTAAAGTGGTAAACAAAATACACAATTTTATTATCTATAAAAATAGCTCTGATGTCAAGTTAAAAGTTAAAAATATAAGTTAAGTCTAATTTAATTTTAAAAAATTAATTTGTAAGATAAAATTTGAATCCATTTATATATTATAAATTTTTTTATTTTTAGAAAAATATGTATCTTATCTAATTTTATATTTTCATTACCACTGGAAGCAGCTTTAGAAGTGAAATTGGTTGAATCGGTGATGACCTGATAATTTTTATTAATAACCGTAGTTTAGGCTACACTTCTTCTAAGGTACCGAAGTATACTAGTATATATATACTACAGTTAATATGATATATGATATGAATCATACCTTATATTTTAACAATATTTAAAAAAAATGTCTTCGGATAATTTATATATTTGTACTAGTGTTAGTAACTTTTTGTTTTAATTTTAATAGTATATGTAATGTCTTAAATAGCAATTCTAAATTTTTTTATAGCTTGCATTGGATTTATCCTAAAATATTTAATGTTGTATTGAAACTACTATGATCACTTTATTATGTTTTCATAAATTAACATAGTTAACTTTTATGTATTAATTAGAGCAACAAACAAAAAGAAAGTTTAGAGAATGACAACTACAACATGCATTATATGAATTATAACTTATACACATGTGGTATTTTTGGAGGATGTTGAGATGAATATGTGAATAGTTTTTCAATTTTTTATCGATAGAAAACTACTATTTATGTTGGGTTCATGACATTATTTATGCTTTTGAAGGGAAGACTTTTAAAAACTTTGGTTGAATAATGATTTTGTTTTTTAGTTTGTCATGATTCTTTGGATCAAAAAGTAGTTTTTTGGATTCTTAAAGGGAGTTAATACTTACAATTTTGTAAGCATATACAATTCAAAATTTTTCATGTTTTTCGTTAGAAAAATATTGTGCTGATAAGTTGGCTAATCATACAGAATAATAAAAATGTGGTTTAATATTTTACCTCCATGTATTTATTTAAATTTGTTTCATAATATGTATAATTTGCCTATTTTTGTGAAGTATAAATTTTATCATGGATCTTGTATGGTCGTTGCATGCTTTGTATTCTTTTTTTTTTAATAAAATTTTCATTTGATGACAAATGATATATGAACTTTGAAGTGTGAACATAACTACTATGTTAAAGTTTATAGGGATGTCTAATATAACATTATTTGGAACAATACTTTATACCTTATATAATATTGTTAATTATTGGAAATATTTAATAAACTACTTCAAGTATTATAGAAAACTCATATTATGATTTCATATATGCTATTGTATTTATTTCTTATTATGATGAATTATTGAGCACATTTGCAATTGAAAACATTTGTTACAAATTGATAAGTTATTTTTTATATAGGTTTAATTAGTCGGATAGTACCTATTTTCGTTTAGGTTTAGATATGTCAATTTGGTACATTCTTTTTAAAATGTGTCAATCGAGTCTCAACTTTTGAAAAAGTGACTCAATTAAGTTCATTTTAGCAAAAAAATATTAATGTCGTTAACTTTATTCATGACTTTTACCACTAAATTTTAATATAAATATTAATACTTAATTTTGTAAGACATTTTAAATACCAATACAATACCGTTAACAATGTTAATAACTCTTTTTTTGAAATGGACCTAATTGAAACATTTTTTCAAAAATTGAGACTCATTTGACACTTTTTTGAGAGTGGGTACCAAACTGACACATGTAAACAAAAGTGGATACCATCCGACTAATTAAACCTTAAACCTTTTACATATTAGTAATCGGTATTTATTATGTTATATTGTAGTATTTAGACGATATAATTTTGTGTTTTATCTAGTTAATTTATTTTTTTATTAATAATTATGATTAGTTTACATATAATTAAGTTTATGATAATTTTGATGTTAATGTTTAAGTAGAATCTTATATTAGTTTGAACTAATATTAAATTTTAATTTTGATGACTTGGTATAGTTCATTGCTATTTATTTACAATTGCATGTTGATGTACGTATAAATCATATTATAATTTAAAAAAATAACATAATATATCATATTAATTAAGAATAAAATTGATATAATATGTATTTTTACAAAAATAACTAAATGCATGATATAAAAGATATATTACATTAATAATAATTTTTTTATTTTACATATGCCCAACTTTTATATATATATATATATATGTATATATATATATATATATATATATATATATATATATATATATATATATATATATATATATATATATACATATATATATATATATATACATATATATATATATATATAAAATATGTAAACACTTACAAAGCAATTTTGGAACTACGGACTATTTTAAGTAGGAATAAATTTTAAATCATACCTACTTCATCCTTCTCATCTGTATTATATTTCTTTTGTTATAAAAAAAATAATTTTTTAACAATTAAATTTTGATAACTTTATCTTATAATATGTAGCAACATTTTTTTGAATGATTTTTTTTTCTTAAATCACTTAAAAATGTAATTTCAGATTAAAAGAAAAAATTATTAAAATTTAATTGTCAAAATATTGTGAGTAGAATATATATGAAAGAAGAGGCAAAAAAAATGGTAGCCACATTTGTCTGTAAAAATCAGCAAATAAGGTGCAAGTTGGGGTGAGAGACTTGGTTGTGTTTTGAGTCAAATTATGGACAAAATAAAATGATAATAATAGAAAACAATGCCCTACATTATCTGAAACATAGGAACCCCACCAAACATGTATTTTCATATGTCATAATGTTTGAATACATTGTTTGGATATAAAACTGATTATATCAGTGAAGTTATGATTCTTTGTACGTGTTTTCGCAATTATAGAAGAGTGCGATCCAATGAGATGAATCCAAAAGTCGCTTTTTCTAGGGTTATCTTATCTCAATGCTTTTACCACACTGCACGCTAATAATTTCCTCCAAGACAGTTGAATACAGCGTAAGTTATAAAGTTGTTATAAAGTTGCTAGCAAGTGTCACTGTATACAGTTATGCCTAATTCAGAGCAGGGAAACGGTGTGGGTGGCCGGTGTCTCTACAATCAATGCTGAGTTTGACCAGTAAAATATAGGCTTTGCTTTGGACCTTCAATTTGGGTCAGTGTCACTCATTTTGTCCACAAAATCACTCCTCAATTCAGGGTTGGGACCAACCTATTTTCTTCATAGTCTGCGGCACTGGACACCCACAATTTTACATTACCCGGATTCCTCGTGAAAACAACCACCAACATTCATTTGTATGTTTCTCCCTTTCGCCATCTGCATCTGCATATGGAGTGTTTGCAAAGCGTGCAAATCACATTAATCAGTAACGAAAGTAAATCTGTTTATTGTTTATAGTTTTCTTCTTTTTTTTCCACAATATTAATTGTTAGTATTTGTTAGGAGAGATTGAACTTATAACTTCTTTCGTCCATTTTCAAACGCATCAAAACAATTTTATATGTCTTAAGTGTCAGTGGAAGAACTCTCGTGCTTTTTCAATTTTACCACTACAGTGTTTATAGCGACGGGTAATCATTGAAAATTCGATTAAAAGAACACTTCCTGACACAACAAAAAATTTTACAGAAAATCTCAGAACTAGCAAGAAAATATATTTTTTTATAAATGATCCAGAATAGTAGAAGAAAATAAAAGAAGAACTAAGAGATCTAAGAAATGACTCTTAGAAGAGTACTAGACCACCTGTTCATAGGTGCAAATGAGGGTTGTTATGACCTAAAAAAATTCCATGACCAATAATGATAATTGTAACAGTTTCACAATAACTCTCCAGCAGTAACTCCGCAGTCAAAAGATGTTCATAAAACAAAAGCAACTGCTGTACAAAAAGCTAATAGTCAAAATGATAAAGACACTCCAGCATATCATATATTTTACAATATATTAAAATCACTGTTTTTACAACTCGTAGTATATAGTGTTGAGAAGCAAAATAAAAGTTAAATTCACACATCGAATAAAATATAAAAAAATTGAGCACCATAGTAATATGTGAGTTGAACTGTTAAGTGATCTTTATATCATTTATTGTTTACTTAGAGATGATGTGTCCTTAGAGATGATGTGTCCTCTCTTAAGTAAGTTGGTATGCCTCCATATCTTACTTCTAGTTTTTTGTATACTGCATATATCAGATTTATTCATTTTTCTTGAGAAGTCCAATTGACTATTTCTAATGACATTTTCTTTTAATTATTTTATTTTGATTCACAGAATTTAAACTAAAGATCTGACTTTAGTTGTCTGATCTTTTATAGATATTTTTTGTTGATCTTTTAAATTTGGAGAAACAAGTTGGTATTTTCATTTCAGTGATTGGGATCATGAAAGGAAAAAACATATACATAGCAACCACAAATATGCAAGCAAACACAAACAAGTGCATAGATCTTAAAAGATACATTTACTTTGTTGGATCTTTATTTATTGAGAAACTCAGACTATGTCAGATATTTTTTTGGTACTACAAGAATGTCTGGTGCATTGAGTTGGTCACAACTTGTGCTTAACTTAAGCATTTATTATAGTAATGATTTATCTTCTTTTAAAGAAAAGGAAAGGCAGATATTTTTTATACACCTCTCAGTTGTTTCTTGTGTACACTAAAACTTGGAACCTACTTGACACCAAAATATCTTTCGGGACTATTGGTTAACAAAACACATTTAACATAGAGTCTGTACAACCATTTCTTGATCAAGAGTTTATTGTTTTTGCTGAAAAGAAAAATGCTAATTATTTACAGCAAAAACACCATAGATGTAATTCTTATACGTTTTACTGTACACTATATTTTACTTTACTATGTTGTGTAATTGTGTTTTCTATTTTTCTCTGTCATTTCAACAACAAGAACCTTCCCTGGTCAAATGTCACGTGGACAGGTTACCGATCTTATTGGTAGACATCTTATTGTGAACAATGCACTTGAACAGTGATTAAATGTTTGGTGGACACATGTCTCCATCACCACCTAGAGAGTTAAAGAGATATAGAAGACTCAAAAAGTTCAAGTGAAAATATAAAACAAATTGTAATGGGTGGTAACAGAAAGTTTATCCATTTCTCTATTTGTTCACGGTTCTCCTCTTCTATTTATACACTCAACTTTTGGAATGCACATCAAACACTATTTTTTCCAATATATTTTTTAATTCTATGAATTATATTGATCATCTGATGATTTTTTAATTCTTCTTCTATATTTAGAAAAAAAAAAAATTATTTGTAGGTTTTTTCTTATATATTTTATGATAATTCTGATGATCTAGAAAATTATGTTTTAAGAATGTGTTTTAAAAGAATAAAATTTTATTATTTTAATAATAAAAATTTTAAGTATAATAGAATTTTTATAATAGGATCTCATTATTTAAAACACAATTTATCTCTTTCAAAACATCTTTCTAAAAACTCTCTCCCTTCTGTCTAAAGTTTCTCATCCTATTTGAAGACTAGAGATAGCTAGAGTCATCCTTGTGGTGAGATCTTCACTTATGTCTAATTAGTTTCTTTAATTGAGTAAGTTAGTTTTCAACTCATTTTCTTTGAGTTAGTGGTTCTTAGACATGCATGTGAGAAATTTAGCCCGAATGTGACTTCTGAGTTCTTCTAGTGAGTCTCTACTAATCAATGGTGTTAATGATATGCTCTGGTGTGTTATCCTAGGTTGTGTATGTGTGGTAGGATAGCTTGAAGGGAGAATTTGATACTCTTTGAGCATTTTGAGTCATCATTTAGGTAAGAAAAGCCAACGAAAAATTTGGAGGAATTTACCTCTGAGAGTTATAGTGATTCACTCGCTAGGTAAGCCACCTGGTTGCTGAACGACTAAACTTTTGTGCACTTTACGCCTAATGAATGGATGGTCTTGTTGAGCAAATTCACCAGAGTCTGGGGCTGTTAATTAAATAATGGTTGGTCTATGTGATTGATTTGAGAATTATTATATGATTGTGGATATGATAAATGACAAGGTTGTAAGGATTTGAAGGAGAAATTCTATGATAGTGGTATTTAGTGCATGCATTAAAATAAAGATCCAATATAGAGGTATCCTTTCTCTAAATAACTAGTCAACTCAAGTGAAGTAGAGTAGGTTATGTAGTGAAGATAAGAAGGAGGTCCTTGTCACTACTTGATCAAGTCCTAGATGCAAAAGGAATTTACCTTGTGAGTAATTAGATGATAACCCCTTGAGGTCAAACTTTACAGAGTTTGGGAACTATCACTAGTGCACACATCTAGTGAATCCAATGTTAAGTGCATGTATTCAGATAATTGAGTTTAGTGTAAGTTGTATTTTTGTGTATAAATGGACTTGTGGTATGAGGTTTGTAACTTGATTTTGATTGTATATGAATACTCCTTATTCACATTAGCTTACTTGGTTATGTATTTGTGCGCTTGTGCTTGATTATTTCTTTTCCATTGATCACTCAATTGTGTGAATAAAAAAGGATGCAAGTGAGAATACATCTCTGATGGATAGCAATGAAGTAGCCTAGTAGGGTCGTTAGTTGTAAGGCAGTCATGTCTGCTTAGTTGAAAACTCTTAGACTCTTTTTGCTTGGTTTTGTGAATATTTATATTACTATGGTTATTGATGGATAACTGTATTAATATTTAATATTTTTCTTCTACTATCTGTTTTATTGTATGAAATATTTAATATTTTATTTAGTAGTTTAAACTATTAAATGAGATGGACTAATAATTGTATTTTACCTAATTATGAAAGGTTTAGTACTCTGAAAGTTGTACATAGAAAATATTGTAAAAGTTCAGCATCATCTACAAATATTAAATATATCGCTAAATCACTTTTGTAATCATCGCTTCATTTATTGAATTATTAAAAGAATAGACAATTATACATTTTTATATTATATACATGATCTTAAATATTACATTATATCCAACTAAAAGAAATCTTATAAAACTCATATGGAACATTTATATGACTTCTATACTAGATACTTGAAGTAATGTAGTTTGCGTTAAGAAACTTACAAACGTCCGTAAAGAAAAAACGAAAGATGAACTGGTAGGTATTTTGAAGTTTTGAAAAGTAGAAACATCCGTTTGCATCAATGATTGGAATAAAATAATTGACGTGAAAAAAATGTTAAAAACAATACAGAACAATATACGTGAAACATTATCTGTCGAATCGGAAATAGGTAGCAGAAAGAGGGATTAAGCAATGGGGATATGCTATTTTAGTACTTGGGAAGGAATTAATCAAGAATAAGTACGATGCTAAATGCTTAATGTTAGTGCAGTGTGGGGCCACCGAGAAACACTTTTTAATTTGGGGATAGAACATCTATTCCTTGAAGGTGATTGGACGAAAAAGAAAGCATGAGGAACGTGGCTAGGTGCTATTGGGTGATCTAGGATCTTAATCTTGTACTGTATGGTGGGACCCAGAACATGGAATGTTAGTACACGTGGCGGATTCTCCACCTAGTTATGCTTGTGAGGTCTACATTTACCCAACTCCCTGTCTCACGCTGTCTCAGCCACTCCCTCATACCCACTCCCATCACGTCTCTTCACATACCCAACTTTGTCCCTTTGCCACTCACTCATTAGTAGTTACACACGTTTGCTTACAACTTGCTTGCATGCAATGCAATGCAAGAACCACAAAACTTCACATACCAATTATATTTTATTTTTATATGACTATCATCAAAGGTTTTGGTTAGAGGGGATTTCATAAATGCTTATTTAACTGTTTGTTAAGTTAAAAAAACAAATTATTTTAAGATCTTGTAGAACCAACCCACTGGAATATAGGACTTGAAATAAAATTAGCTATTACAAATTAATGCTTCAAATTCATAAATGGATGATTGACATTCATGCTAAATTTCAGTAGAGAAAATTCGTGTTCTACTGTATCTGATACCACTTAATTAACCCATCTATGAAGAAATATTGGTAAGTAATGAGCATTTATTGAAGGGATATAAAGTGATACGGTCACCTAACAAATCCAAAACAGTTGAAAAAGACAATTCTAAAGTAATGCACGCGGTTGTGACTATTGGTAAACTAAAAAAACATACCCTCACAAACATACAATAAGAAAATGAATGAAGATGTGGAAGAAGAGATGGGATACGGAAGTAACTTTTTTATTTTAATGTCTCCAGTTAGAGAAAAAGGTAGAGCTTCTGTACATGAATGTAAGTTAAGCCCGGCCACATCATTCTGCTGGTAGAAATAGAGCCAATGGGAACTTGTTGTCTGAACTAATGCAAGCAGATTAAAAAGGACAGCACAGGTGAAAATGACTGGCAAAAAGGAAAGCCTCACAGAAAAGATAACAAAAGTAAGATATGGCATTGGTTAACATCACAAACTTGGACCACAAATCACAAACCCTCTACTTCATCATCCCATGAAGATTAAACCATAATAACAAGTCATCTCCTACAGTGCCCAAATTCCCTTTATAATAGCCCCCACCATGCAACCCATTCCATTCCCAGTCTCATCTCATCTATTCCATTCTCTTTGCCTATAGCCAGTTTCTGTCCAATTACCTAAACCAGCTCAACCCACAGAAGTTCATGGCGACTCCCAATAATAGGCTCTCTCTCGCCATGGAGAGAACCGGGCAATGGTAAACACACTCAACTAACTCCATTTCAAATCTATGCACCATGCATGCATATGCTTCTACTAAATCTCAATAATAACCATGTTCTTGCCTCTGCTTCTTTTGCAGGGTTTTCTCCCAAGACATACCAACTGATGTTATAGTTCAAGTTGGAGAAACGACTTTTTCGCTCCACAAAGTGAGTATATTGTGATTTGAATGATTTTTAAGAGTTATGTGGCTACTGTTCGTTCGTGTTATTACTGAAAAGGGTTTTCAATACGTTTGGTGCAGTTCATGCTTGTGGCAAAGAGCAACTACATAAGAAAACTGATACTGGAATCAAATGAGAGCGAGCTCACCAGAATCGACCTCTCTGATATGCCAGGAGGTCCTGCAATCTTCGAGAAAACGGCAAAATTCTGTTACGGCGTCAACTTTGAAATAACGGTCAACAACGTCGCCGTTTTGAGATGCGCCGCTGAGTTCCTTGAGATGACGGATCAGTTTTGCGAAAATAACCTTGCCGGGCGGACGGAGGAGTTTCTCACGAAGGTAGCGTTCTTCACGCTTACCGGTGCGGTGACCGTCCTGAAATCCTGTCGCAACCTCCTCCCCTACGCCGACGATATCAACATCGTGAAACGATGCGTTGAGGCCGTCAGCGCCAAGGCATGCAGCGAGGCCAATTTTCCCAGCTGCTCGCCCCCTAACTGGTGGACGGAGGAGCTAGCCGTTCTAGACATGGACTTCTTCACCAGAGTAATTGCCGCCATGAAGCAACGCGGCGCAAAGACTCTAACCGTTGCCACCGCACTTATCACCTACGCAGAGAGAGCATTACGAGATCTCGTCCGCGATCATACTGGCAACGGAATCCGTTCATCAGATTCAGGAGATTCTGACTCCCGATCAAAACAGCGCAAGCTTCTGGAATCAATAGTTGATCTCTTTCCCGCCGAGAAAGGAGCGTTTCCGATCCACTTCCTGTGCTGCATACTCCGTTGTGCAATCCACCTCCGTGCCTCCACTGCCTGCAAAACTGAGCTTGAGAAACGGATTTCCTCCACCTTCGAACACGTGACTGTCGATGACCTCCTCGTGCTCTCCTTCACCTACGACGGTGAGAGACTCTTCGATCTCGAAAGTGTGCGTAGAATAATTTCGGGATTTGCAGAAAATCAAAGAAGCAACGGGGTTTTCACCACGGGAGATTCCAAAGAGCCTTGCTCCTCAGCTATGCAGCGCGTGGCAAAAACCGTGGACGCTTATCTAGGCGAGATCGCCGAACACGGCGATCTAAGCATTTCGAAGTTCAACGGCATCGCAGTCCTGATTCCTAAAAGCGCGCGTAAGGTTGATGACGATCTATACCGCGCCGTAGATATCTACCTCAAGGTATCTAACCTAACAGTTTTTTCGCGTTTAGAAGCAGTGAATGAGAGAAAACAGCAGCGTTTAACGGTTTACCTTTTGTTTCTAGCAGGCGCATCCGAAGTTGGATGAGATAGAGAGAGAGAAAGTGTGCAGCGTGATGGATCCGTTGAAACTTTCATACGAGGCGCGTGTGCACGCGTCGCAGAACAAGCGTTTGCCGGTGCAGATTGTGCTGCATGCGCTTTACTACGACCAGTTGCGGCTGCGGAGCGGAGGGGAGGAGCGTGAAGTGGCGAAGGAGAAAAATGAGCTTCATATGGACGTTTCGTTGGTGAGAGAGAACGAGGAGTTGAGAACGGAGTTACTGAAGATGAAGATGTACATTTCTGATTTGCAGAATAAGAACGTTAATAACGATGAGAACACTCAGGGAAATGGAACGACGTCGTCTGGAACAACAACAACAACAACAAAAAAGACAACGTTCTTCTCTTCCGTTTCGAAAACGCTGGGGAAGTTGAACCCGTTCAGAAACGGGTCGAAGGACACGACCCATTTGGAAGATGGGAACGTTGATTTGTCCAAGCCCAGAAGGAGAAGGTTCTCTGTGTCTTAGTTAAATCGATTGAATTAAATTATTATGCAAGGATCATCGTGGTTATGGTTACTTAATCTTTTTTGTTAGTGTTTGGATTTTCTGTTGTGCATGTGCAAAATTCAGATATAGAAATGTGTTCTGTTCTGGTATATTGTGTATACTATTTTCTTGCCAACTTCTCTCATCATATTGTGTATACTATTTGTTTAATGCACTGTGTATATAATGTTGAGGAAAGAAACTTTTATGGTGATGCTCGTGTACCAAATAACTAAATTATTTTACTTCATTTTTTAACTTTTTTTTCGGGAGTATACAAATTTTCACATTCTGCTGGAGTATGATTTTAATGTTCAAAATATACATTATATTGATTTTAATCAAAATTAGTGAAAATCTATTGGACATCTATCGTTTTCTTTTATATCTCTAATTGCTACACATCCATTTATTACATTAATTGTTTCTCTCATTTTTTTTCCTTTTTCGTTTATCTCTATATGAATATGATTGGATAGTGTCCACAAAACATTTTTCATTTTGAAAAATACACAAAGACTAGACTTAAAGTTGTGACATTTGACAAATATTCAATTATTAATTAAAGTATTTTAACTCCACACCTCTGTTTAATATTTTCTATCGTTTATTTTTCAAGAGGACCATATATCTAACTTTATTATTATATATTATTATTGTTATTGTATTAAAGAAAAATGTAATGATCTTCCATATAGTCTAACATGTAATTGATTTCCTGTGTTGATGGAAGTTACAGAAAACATATTTGGAGTTTCTCTCGTTTTTATGAGTTTGCTTGTGATGCTCTTATTATTACTTTTATTTACACTAATATATCGAAAGTTTTTGGGCTGAAATTTTCCTTCTCTAATCAACGATACTAGTTATTATAAATACAAACATGAACAACAAGTACCTAAAAGTTAATGTCATATTTTTAACAAGCCAAACACTTCACTTTACATGTCCATTCTTTACGTAAAAAATCTTGATTTAGTCTCTTTATTTATATTTTATATCAATTTAATCTTAATCTCTTTTTAAACTGGAATAATTTCATCCTTTTTTGAGACCAAATTTAAATTTTAAATAAATATTATAATGATATTTTTATTGTAATATATTTTTTTAACCAAATTAAGTTTAATTAATTTAAATTTTGCATTGAATTTTATTTTAAAAAATTGTTTTAATAATTTATAAACAACTTTATAAATTCAAATGTAAATTTTTTAAATAGTTTTATATAAGTTACAAAATTCAAATTGTTATTAATTGTTATAAAATTGTTGACAAATTTTACATTTGCATTTATAAAGTTGTATAGAAATTATTAAAACAAAATTTTAAATAAAGTTCAAATGCAAAATTTAAATTTATATAAACTTAATTTAGTTAAAAATATCTATTATAATAAAAATATAATTATAATATTTATATAAAAATTAAATTTGATCTGATCTCAATTGAAAAGGACGAGATTACTCGAGTTTAAAAAAAAATTATGACTAAATCAAAACAAAGTAATAAATACACGAAAGTTTTGAGTTCGGTGTGTTTTGCACATGGCCAAGTTAGTCGATGTGACACGGCTTAGCTAGATGGCTTGGTGGAGAGTTTTGTGAAAAATTAAAATTCATGATTTTTGAGATGTGAAGGTTGGAATGACCTACAACCTTAATTTAACATGTGTCAATTATTTTTTTAAGAAAAAAAGAAAAATTAAAAAAAAACTAAAAAAAAAAACACAAGTCGACAAGTGACACACAATTAGTGACGTCAATCATGTTCTAACGAAAAAGACCAAATCGATTTTTTTTTTTCTAAAAATAAGACTCAATTGAGACAACTTAAAAGTAGTTGAAGACCGGTTGAAATTTTTTAACGAAAATGGAAACCTTCGTTAAACCTAAATATTAATAATGTCTAATTAGTAGAGTGAGAAAATTAAAAAAAAAAACGGCACAATTTTAATAATGATTCATCTGTTCTATGTTTCTCTTGTTTTTTTGATAAATTTGTTTATTTTTATCTGTTTTGTTATTTAAAGAATATACAACATTTTATTTAATTATATCCTATACATTGAAAATTTTCTAAATATTAAATATTTTTTAAATAATATATAGCTTATTTAAAATGATTACGTTGAAAATAAAATATTGTTTTCTTTGATTTTGGTGTAAAAAACTTTAAACTACCGGAGAGTATAAGAGTATATTTCTAAGATATTTTTTCATATCGTGATGGCTTTTTGGGATTAATTAGTGTATATATTTTTGTAATTAATTATTTAATGAAGGGTGTTTTTAGCTTATTTACTTGTAAAATGTTTATAACTTGTTATCAAAAGGATGAAAACATATTAATCAAACGAACTATTCAGTGTGTTTCTTTTCTTTAGTCCAACACTTTTATTCGTGGGTTGAGTAAAGTGGACTTCAGAGTCAAGGCCCAAGTCCAATACAAGAGTTTCTTTTCTTCGGTGACACGCCAAGGAGGCCATTTTGGTCATTACACATTTGTTTTTTTATTAAAACCCAAAAAGGAAAAACACCACCAAGTAGAACTCATTTTACTTCATTTCGTTCTCTTCCATTCGATTCGGTTCCCATTTCCCACTACAAACCCTATTCCCCAAATTCTCATCAATGGGTTCCTCCGCGATGGTATTGGACCCGAAGCCCACGTCAGAGCCACCGCCATCGTTCCCGGCGACAAAATCCGACTACCTCCAGGGCGGCTTTGGCGGCGGCGAAACAGACGAGGACGATCTCTACAGCCGCCTCAAGTCTCTCCAGCGCCAGCTCGAGTTTATCGATATTCAGGAGGAGTACGTAAAAGACGAGCAGAAGAATCTGAAGCGAGAGTTGCTGCGGGCGCAGGAGGAGGTGAAGCGGATCCAGTCGGTGCCGCTAGTGATTGGCCAGTTCATGGAGATGGTGGACCAGAACAACGGCATCGTCGGATCAACCACCGGATCCAACTACTATGTACGGATCCTCAGTACGATCAACCGCGAGCTGCTCAAACCCTCTGCCTCCGTTGCGCTCCACCGCCACTCCAACGCGCTCGTCGACGTCCTCCCGCCGGAGGCTGATTCCAGTATTTCGCTCCTCAGTCAGTCCGAGAAGCCCGACGTCACTTATAATGTCAGTTTCCTTACTTTTTGTCCTTTTGACTTGCTGAGTTTAGGTGAATGATGATACCTAGGGTTTTTGGCTATTGCTGGAGTGGTTTCTTTTTGTTTTGATTATCCGTAGCGGTTTGGTTAGGGTTTGTCGATGCTACGTCGCTCTTAATGCTGAATTGGGTTCTTGTGGTTTTTTTCGGTTGCCTCTTGATTAGGGTTTGTTGCGTCTGATGTTTGGGTTGATTGGAAATATTTAAATTGGTTTTTAAGTTGGGGATTGGTTGAACTTTCTTACAGCTAAATGAAAACTTGGGTTTTGTATATGTGGTTGAAATATGGGGTTTCTTGATACTGTGATCACTTTCTTGATATTGTGATCACTTTCTTGATAGTGGGAAATTGCAGACTATCTCGATAGTTTCTTGAAATTATGGGACTTGGTATTGCGGTTTGTTTTTCATTGGTGGGAAATTGGGGTTAGTTTCGATAGTTTCTTGATAATGTGATTAGTTTCTATAGTGGCAAAGCGCGGGTAGTTTTGATAGTTTATAGATATTGTGGGAAATTGTGGACAAATGTGGCCGATAAGGTAACAGTTGCAGCAGCAGACACCCTCAGTACCTTGATGTTTTGAACAAAATTGTAGTTTTAAAAACATGAAGATAATTTTTGTGTTGCATGGTCATGATTTGCTGAAGAGAACGGTAGTTAGGTTTGTGCTATGGTTTTTATGTTTTTTGGGGAGGTTAATTTCTGTATGGAGTGAAATTTGTTCGTGGTGTTCTGGTATGTAGTGTTGCTCTACTATTAAACATCTAGAAAGCTACTTGGCCCCATAAAGGATGTTGATTGTTTCTGAGAGTGAGCGTTGCTGTATTATTAAACATCTAAAAAGCTACTTAGCTTCTTCAAGGGTGTTGAACAATGTTTTAAATAGAAGCCTTTAACACTTGAAAATTGAAAGTCTTTAGTCATTGCAATTTAAGATTAGAAGAATGTTCTTAAATATGAAGCGCGGATTTAATATGATTTAAAATGGAATGGCTGAAGCATATAGGTTTTAGTTACTACTATTACTATTGTCTATGAAGCACGGACACAACACAGCTCTTCAAAAGGGTGGCCCTGTGTTCAACGTGGACACGCCAGAGACACTTTGTTAAAGTGTCAAATTTAGAAAATGCTTTTTGCGACTCCAGAACAACTCTGTCATAGCATTATATTGGCCATACACAATGATTTTTTGCAATTTTGTAAGTTTTTCTTGTAATTATAGAAATAAGGAGGAGATCCTATATAATCAGGTATCTAGACTGGACTATGTACGTATTACTTTTACTAGGAACCTTTTTTTTTATTCTCGTTTGATGAATTCATTCATTGTGGAATTTTTAAAATTGTTACTTTGTCTTTGGATGAACCTTAGCTGGAGGTGTCTTTTTCAACGATCAAGATGAAAGGTTGAATTGTCCTAAATGAAATAGTTTCTCTTTTCTCTTTTTGGATTTTAGATAGATGGATTATATCCATTTTTGTATCAGGCAACAATATGTTTATATTGTTATATTTGATTAACTTTTTTATAAATGATTTTGAATATATAAATCAATTTAAATGGTTAATAATATGGAGATTAAGTGTTGCAGTGCTGGTGTCTGGGCTTCATAGCTTCTGTGTCTTATGGTATAAATCTTAGACATATGATAACAAGGTGATGGACTTTCCTTTGGTTTCTGTGTCTTATGGTATACATGTAGAAAGCAACTTGGCCTCTTCGAGAATGTTGAATAATGTTTTAACTGGAAGCCTTTTAGAGGAATTGAAGTGTCTCGGTTTAGTCATTGCAATTAAAGATTATTTTTTTTTCCTAACTTCAAGACTTAATTAATAACCCATAAACACACTTGGTGGTTTTTCTTAACTATGGAGCTTTGATTCTAGAAATCTGATGTTATATGTTAAGCATATGAATGATTAGACGTTTATTAAATTATGTGCTGTATTTTAATCTTGGACGTTCCAATATGGTTATATTGACCCTGAAAATTGTGCCATCATTCTGTTTTTAGGACATTGGAGGATGTGATATCCAGAAACAGGAAATCCGTGAGGCTGTGGAGCTACCCCTTACTCATCATGAACTATACAAGCAAATTGGTATTGACCCACCTCGTGGTGTTTTACTGTATGGACCTCCTGGCACTGGCAAAACAATGCTTGCCAAGGCTGTTGCTAATCACACCACTGCCGCCTTCATCAGGGTTGTGGGATCTGAATTTGTGCAGAAGTATCTTGGTGAGGTATGTTTTTGAAGTCATCTGCATTTGGATGTTATGTTAACATTGTTGTAGCTTTCCTACCTTAGTTTCTTTTGGAAAATTTGGTTTTCCAATTTGTAACTACACATGCAATTCAGTTATGCTTCAAATTTGGGGATTATATGTTTCATTGGGATCTCATTGGTGTTTTGATTCAGGAAATGTTTTTAATTATTGTTGCTCCTCAAATTTCCTGAGTTTGAAGTTCATGGGTTTTATATGTTTTAATCAACGGCTTGCTGTAATTTCTTTGAATCTTCCTTTATATTTATATTTCAGGGTCCAAGAATGGTTCGTGATGTATTTCGTCTTGCAAAAGAGAATGCTCCTGCAATTATATTTATTGATGAAGTTGATGCAATAGCCACTGCCAGATTTGATGCCCAAACTGGAGCTGACAGAGAAGTACAACGTATCCTTATGGAACTTTTGAATCAGGTATCTATGAAATAATATTTCTATAAGGTGCTGCGAGTATGTTGTGTACTATTGGTAGTTAGTAGAATCTCTGGACCTGTGGTGAATAGTTTTTGTTTATCTCTTGACCTGTTTCTATTTGGCTTGATTACATTCTCTCTGAGTTCAGATATTCACTGAAGTTTCGGTTTACTTACCCCTGTTTTTTCTTCAGATGGATGGTTTTGATCAAACAGTTAATGTTAAAGTCATAATGGCAACTAACAGAGCAGACACTTTGGACCCTGCTCTTTTGCGTCCTGGAAGGCTCGACCGTAAAATTGAGTTTCCTTTGCCTGATCGACGGCAGAAGAGGCTTGTATTTCAGGCAAGCCTTTTTGGTTGTTTTATTACTGTGATGACATTCGTGCTTATTGGACGTTTTATATTATTAAGTAGAAAATTCATTTTGTCTTGCAGTATTTTGAACATGTTAATTTGTTTATTTTCAGCCATTTGCTAACTCTATTATTTGATGGTTTGGTCAGGTTTGCACAGCCAAGATGAACTTGAGTGATGAGGTAGACCTGGAGGATTATGTTTCCCGTCCTGACAAAATCAGTGCAGCTGAGGTTTGTTTATATCCTGTCCTATAATTTTTGTGCCAATATTTATGTCGGAATGCTTGTTATTAGTTTTATGATCATTTCTCTGACTATTGAGTTTTTAAAGTTTATTGTTTGTTAACGTTCATCATCTTGATTTGGAAGGCTTGAAGCAAATGTTGAGAAACATAAAAGTTTTTGTTGGCGGCTTCTTTTGCCAAATAACTAACTTCCTTTAACTGGTTCCATCTAACTGAAAACTTATGTTTATTATTAAAATATCATATCACGGCTCTTTATTTAATGTTTATTTACATTAGTTGACTATCACAATGACATTATTCTATGGGTAAATTGTGGAACAGGGTTGAAGGTACTAACTAGTCATCAATTTTCAAAATAAAATGTATAAGAAAGGAGAACTGAGAGAACAATTGTTATTACTGTGAGAAAGATAACGTTTCGGAGGACCTGTTCTTCAAGCTTAAAAGCAATTTGACATGGGAATAAAATTCCATGTTTTGATTAGAGTTTACAAACTTATTATTTAATGATTGTTGGTGCCTGCAGATAGCAGCTATTTGTCAAGAAGCTGGAATGCATGCTGTTCGTAAGAATAGATATGTCATATTGCCAAAGGACTTCGAGAAGGGTTATAGGACAAATGTGAAGAAGCCTGATACGGACTTCGAATTTTACAAGTGATGATGTAGCTTTTAGATTGGTGTGTGCTCGAAAATTTCATATACAGGGTACATTTCTAGAGGAATCATGAGTCATATTCGTGAGAAATGTCGCATTGTTTCTGTTTCTTGTCGACCTTTTATTTTATTATGAAATTTAGATGATTTATTTTACCTAATGTATTAATTTGTGCCTGCCTAATATTCATTACGTACTGCATGTCTCTGATTATCAAGCAACCTGATGAAGCAGTGAGCTCACTTTTCCTTGATGCTTTGAATGATTGGCCATAGTAAATGGTTCTGATTGAAAACTCTCAAAATATATTCTCGAGTAGCACGTCTGAATCTATACTAATACTTACCAAAACATTTATCAATTATTCAAAATAATCTAACATTGGATGTGAAATCAAGATATGGGATGCATTGATTTTTGTGATGCAATCATATAAAGATAATAATCAGTCTGTACTCAATTAATTTCTTGCTCAGATAGAATTTAAAATGGTCTTCAGAATTTTCTTCACTTCACTGGATTAGCATACAAAGTTTCACTCGTAATCACCATGGTATAGTTTCACTTGTTTGTGCCCGCAGCAGCCATTTGTCAAGCAGGAATTGGTACTACTGGTAAAAAACAAAAAGGACTTGTAAAATTTGAATCTCCAAACACTTGAAAAGAAGTTATTGTCATCTTTTCACTACACAAGATTACAAAATTTATATATCACAACTGACTGAAAATTTTTAAGAGTATAGTAGGGTAGAGTGGGAAGTGAGCTGGGTCACGTGAACTCTCTTGGACCAAATTAATTGGGCACAAACATCAATAGATAACAGTTGAGATGTATCAACTTCGGCTTTTATTGGGGTGTTGTGGTCGAAAATTGGTGGTGCATTTCAAGAGTTTGGTCCCCAACAACAGGGAAAGCAACAAAGAAGAGACTTAATATTAAGCAACAAGTGATGAATATATATACATACAAAGGGACCATGAAAGAAGCATTTAATGTATTTGGAGGAACAGTGCCAGTGGACTCAACTCTTTAAAATTTCCGATCTAACTAGGCTGGTGGAAGCAGTGCAGATTCAAATATATAGGGACCATTCCTTTCCCAATTTTATTAGTTTCTCCTCCATTCAAATTATTATCAACCTTTTACTTGCTAGTTTTGGAATCTTTTCACTTCATAATCCTCAGTCCTTATTGTTGCATTGCATCTACCTTTTTATTCCACATTTGTTTACTTACTAGTTGAATACAGCTTCAGACAGTTAATGGATGGGATCAGTTTCTGAAACATTTGCTTGCAGATCAAGGGATTACTATAAAATCTCACAAATATACCCTCTACAGTCATTACTATAACCCCAAGATAAGGTGTGGTCAATAAAATACAATACAGTCTTCTTCTAACTATTTCTTTTTTATTGAAATGATTTAATTTATCCCTTCGAGAAGCTGGAGTTGCTTTGTGATACATGGGCAAAACATAATAGAATGAAAAAATGAGTTGTAAATTCTAAGATTCTTTGTGGTTTAAGGACAACAAAAACTTGCTGCTACGATAATGATTTATAATGTGAGAAGAGTTGGAAGACACCAAAAACTTGTTGTTTCTCGTAATCACCACTTGTCTATTCTTTTGTTCTCCATGCCAGACCCTTTTACATCATAGTTTGTGCACTAATATATATATAACATTACTTTAATAATCATCTTGAAGAATCAATAGTAATACTTCATTCAAAATTACTTTAAAATACATTAAAAGTTAAGTTAGAAGTGTTTGTCAATATTTTATTATTACTAGTTATAAAAAGATGGCCTGTTTACTCACAATTTTTATTTAAGCTTTAGTTAGATTCATAAATAGTATGGATCTCATTATTTACTTAAATACGATGTGTAATGGCTTGCACCATTTTTTCTTACTCATGAACCATATTAATTTTATTACGCTTAATAGTTTTGTTCCTTTTTAACTTTTCTTTTTTTCAAATGTTGCATTATTTTTATTTTTAAAAGTAGACATTTATCTGCACTATTTTGCAAAGATGAAAAACTTAACCTTAGCTTACTAATAGATTATAAATAACTATATTAATAATTCACATCCTGTATTTTTTATTGGTTAGTTAATGAAGAATTTGATAGGATATTTAAGTGAGTAGAAATTTAAATATAATGTAAATATAACCTATTATTAACAACAATATCATTTGTATCCGCATGCCAGTGTTTATGCCATATATTCAAAGTTATCATGATGATATCTAATGCCATTATACACCATCCAAATTCAAGATGGCGATGATGATGGTAGATACATGGATATGACCAAAAAGCATTTTCTTATTATATCTAACTATAATTTATATCAAATATTTTTAAAGCAGGTCAAAATAACTTATTCAGAAAATGAACACCTAAAACAAACTTTTTAGGTGATGATTAAACCATATAATCCTACCAAACTCGGTCTTACATCTATCTCACACTGTTGAAATGATAATTTTTCATTTTTAACTATCACACATGTTCAAGTTTTTTGGTATTTAATGAATTATCTATTTTAGAAAATAGTAAGTTTAATCTAGTTTTATAAGATGTGTACTTAAATATTTATAGATGGTTCGTAAAGTAAATTTATATTATATAAGTAATAAAAAAAATTATATAGTTAAATTAGACTGATAATTCACTTATTTCAATTTTGTATTTCTGTTCTTTTATTTATTTCAAAAACTTTTGAAAACATAAATAAAACTGTACATAACATATATTTTTTCAAAAGCTTAATAATGAAAAAAAAATAAAGATAGACACAACTATCTTTTTCTAGGTTAGACTAGTCTTTAAACCATTATTGCATATGATAATTAATGATATAATTAATTAGGAATAAAGTATGATTAATGATAACTAATAAGAGAACAACTTAATAAAATGCATATATAAAGAGTTAGTTAGGATTATAAATGGTGAGTAATTTTCATTTATTACATATTTATAAATTTTCCTAAATTTGGAGAGTTATTTTGAAGTGATCTTTTAAGAAGACACCAACTTGTGGATAGTTATGAGTTATTATTTAAAAAATAAATGGATTTGAAACAATTCTTTCATTAAATCATGACATGATATTTGAAATTGCTTTAGAATTTTTCTGACTTGCTTTTGCAAGTGATGGTTAATTAAGAATAACAATTAATATTTTGTCCAAATTCATACTTAAATATAAATTAAAAAAACATAAATTTGTAAGTTGTTTAAAACTTTTTTTACTGTATAAAGAAATTGTTTAATAATTATGTGACATAATAGAGATCACAATTTTTTCTATATGGAACAATTTCCGTTTCAAATACTTCTTGTTCTTAGTGTGGAATTAAGTTTGTTCTTAGTGTGGAATTAAGTTATCTCAAGATTCTTTTATTTTTCGTTTCTATTTCTCAGGATTCACCTTTGAGTTGTTTTTGGGAAGTCTTCTAGAAGGAGGGTATATGTAGACATTCCGACCCTCAAATCAGTGACACTTTAATATAGTGCGTATATTAAAACTGAGTTAAGATTAGTCTGTCTTACTTTTGGACCTTGAACCTTCTTTTATATTACCTGGCTTTCATCCTGATTTCATTACTTTCAAGGTCATTTTCATTATTTCATAAGTACTAATAAACCTCATGAATTTTGTATTGTAACTGTCTAAGATCTGAATGCACCGTTATATTTCCATATTTCCATATCTTGCCTGAGATTCAGCGTTCTTGCTTGCATATCCCCGCACTAAGTCAAGGTGCACCTGCCCATTATTGGACCGAGATGTACTCGGCCTTCGTGGTCTGAGATGTACTCGGCCTCCATGGACCGAGATGTTCCCGACCTTTCACTACGCTAGTCACTCCTTCCACCATCAACTTAGGTCATCCATATGCCAAAACGGACCAACTGTACCTGGACTGATTGTACCTATTTTGCCTCTATGCTAGCAACATCATTTTTTCATGTGTCACTGGGTCGATTGTACCCTGGGCTGTTTATACCCCATTTCCCCTTTATGGTAGCAACATCATTTTTTCATGTGCCACTAGGTCGACTATACCCTGGACCGAATGTACCTTGGACCCTCTGTATCCTGTTTTCCCCCTACATTAGTGACATTATTTTCTCATGTGTCACTGGATCAACTGTACCCTTGACCGTCTGTACCCTATTTTCTTCCTACGTTAACAATATCATTTTCTCATGTATTAGTAGGTCAAGTACATCTTGGCTTCCCTGTACACTCCTTCTAGGAGTTATAAAAGACATTCAAGAAAGTATCCATATCAAATATAGAACGAATCTTAAAAAAAATCCTATAGAGTATATCATTTTTTTCCATCAAGCTTAAGAAGCATAAACCAAAATATATTAATGATGACTCAACTAAAAAAAAAGAACATAATCTTTTTCTCAATATGTTTGAACTCATTTTGTATAATTGCAAAGGGTTCTCAAACATACCCTAATTAGTTGACTATAGATATATCAATTATATTTTTTAAGATTATTTACTTTTGAAAGAAATGCTAAAATTAAAATATAAAAGATGAATGATTTGATTATTTGGTGGTGGAATTGACCTGCATGTGCTGAACCAACAAGACCTTGATTCTTTATTTTTCCCTTCTCCACGTGATATGAGGTACGTTAACACTGTTTTTTTGACCCAATATTTCAATAACTTTTCTTTTGAAAACAAATGTGAAAGTTGTCACACACAACTCATATGTGAAAAATTAGATTCCTAATTAAATAGACCAAAAGTTTGGCCAACTAATATGCATGCAGTGTAATTAATAAGTAGTCATAATCATGTGCCTTCTTTATAAAGCTTCTCCACGTCCCAAACACTACTTTAATACTATTCTATATCCCAATACATTCCTTCTATAAACTAATAATATGGTTCAAAAACTGGAATCTTCTTCGGAATATATGTTTTGAAGATATATGAATAGCATTTTAATTTTAATGATAAAACAATATAAATACATAACAAAAAATTATACCATATTTTTATCCATTCTAACTTTAACCGACCAGAGATACAAAAGTATAATATATATATATATATATATATATATATATATATATATA
>Ga0214545_1002234_pt1 | contig 37323 bp, 12 predicted proteins | sample CNSS4metaG_FD_160064 | JGI IMG/M metagenome (GOLD analysis project Ga0214545, IMG submission 160064) | Root nodule microbial communities from cowpea collected in UCLA plant growth center, Los Angeles, California, USA - CNSS4 | ecosystem: Host-associated > Plants > Roots > Nodule | place: USA...
TATAGAGTTAACAGTGTTAAAGATGTGCCACGTGTCAGCTCCACATTTTTTTGAATTTTTTTGAATTTTTTTAAAATTTTTTTAATTTTTTTTTAATTTTTTTTTAATTTTTTGATTTTTTTTTTGAAAATTATTCATGCCACGTGTCACGTCAGTATTGTGCCACGTGTCAAGTCAATAAAGTGACACGTGTCAAATCATTGTCTGAATCTCAATTTGGTCCATATATTTGTTATTTTTATTACATTTCAGTCCATTTTTTTAAATTTTTAAATATATTTATTTTAACTTTTTACAAAATTATTTTAAAATTTTATATTTAAATTTATAAAATTGTTAATTTTAAACCAACTCTAACATTTGTATATAAATTATTTAAAACAATTTTGTAACAAGTTAAAATAAATATTTTAAAATTTTAAAACAAAATATAAAATAAACTTAATATTATTAAAATGTTTAATAAAAATATCATTATAAAATTTATATAAAAGTTAAATTTGATCTCAATTTGGAAATGATGAAATTGAAAATTAAAAAAAAAATGGACTGAAATATAATTAAAATAACAAATATATGGACCAAATTGAGATTCAAACAATGACTTGACACGTGTCACCTTACTAACTTGACACGTGGCACAATATTAATGTGACACGTGGCATGAATAATTTTCAAAAAAAATTAAAAAAAAATTAAATAAAAATTTAAAAAAAAAATTAAAAAAAAAAATAAAAATTCAAAAAAATGAGAAGCTGACACGTGGCATATCCTTAACACCGTTAACTCTATACTAACAGAATGGGCCTAATTGTTTGAGACTAAAAAAAATCTTAGGACCTATTTGAGATTTTTCAACAAAAACATGAACGAAAAGAGTATTTTAACCTCATATTTAATATCCATTTTTTACTCCTTGCGAATTTTAATTGCGGATACCTACGAATATTATTTTTTTTTGACATCGATAATTTTGATTATTTACGGATACCTGCGAGTATTCATTAATTAAATATTTTATTAAAAAGAAAAAGAAATTAAAAGCCAATAGCGTGTGAATTTAGAAAATCCAAATGATTGGTCCAATTATTTTTTGTTACGAAAGAAATTAATGCTGTTGAGATTTTAAGTGATTAAAAATCATTTAAAAAAATTACGAAACTATTAAACTAAACAAGTAATTAAGTCTAAGAAAAAACACCCATACATATAATTTTTATAGGATGAATTTATTCTTATCTTTTGAATTTTAATTATGTTTTAGTCTTTATAATTAAAAATACTTACTTAAGTACCTATCTTTTAAATATAATACACCTGATAGTCACAGTACCATTCTTTAGATAGATAGTCATGCAATATAAAAAAAATGTACATGTTAAATATCAAGGATTAATGTTTTTAAAATATAAAAAATGTATATATAAATAATATGAGAAAATATGTTGTGTTACCTTAAAATAATAAAAAATTATCGTTTTCATTTTTGCAAGTGGAAAATGAGGGGTAAAAAAGTGAGTTAGGAGAAGTGAGAGTGAAGTGAGTGACGCAAGACAGAAGAAGAAGAAGAAGTAGAAAAAAGTCGTTCATAGAATCCTGAAGCGCGCCAAATCCAGTATCGCCATGGGAAAGCAAAAGCAACAAGTGATTTCGCGCTTCTTCGCTCGCAAAGCCAAATCTCCGTCTCCTCCTTCTTCTCCCCGTTCCAACCCTCCCACTCCCAAAATCTCCGCCACCGCCACATTCTCCCCTTCCAAACGCCGCCTTAAGTCCCTACTCACACCCCCTCGCAAGCTCCAGAAGCTTCAAGAACCTTCTTCCCCTTCACTCCACCAACGCTTCCTCCACAAGTTTCTCGAACCTTCCTCCCCTCAACACCCTCCTCCCCCTTCCTCTTCCACACGCCCAACCTACACTCCCCTCGAACAGCAGGTCCTCCACCTCAGAGCCAAACACCCCGACGTTCTCCTCATGGTCGAGGTCGGTTATAGGTACCGTTTCTTCGGCCAAGACGCCGAAAACGCTGCCAGAGTCTTAGGCATTTACGCGCACATGGATCACAATTTCTTAACCGCTAGCATACCAACTTTTCGATTGAATGTCCACGTCAGGAGGCTCGTCAGTGCTGGGTATAAGGTCGGCGTGGTCCGGCAGACCGAGACTGCTGCCATCAAGGCCCACGGTTCCAACCGCTCTGCGCCGTTCGGGCGCGGGCTGTCGGCGCTTTACACTAAGGCCACGCTTGAGGCGGCGCCGGAGATTGGGGGAGGGGAGGACGGGTGTAGTGGAGAGAGTAATTACTTACTTTGTGTGGTGGAGAAAAGTGTTGTGGGGGAGAAGGGGAATTGTGGGGTGGAGGGTGGTGCTGATGTGAGGATTGGGATTGTTGCTGTGGAGATTTCGACCGGGGATGTTGTTTACGGGGAGTTTTGTGATGGTTTTCTGAGGAGTGCGCTTGAGGCCGTTGTTGTGAACTTGTCTCCGGCTGAGTTGCTTCTTGGGGACCCTCTTTCAAAGCAAACAGAAAAGGTAGTTTTAAACGATTTAATGCGACAGCTCGGCTCTTATTTTGGTTGTGTTTTAAGAATTTTGTCGTTGTTTTATTTGTCTCATTGTTTTGTGCAATGGAACTTATGTGTAGTTGCTTGCTGCTCTTTACTTGTCATGGTTTTGCTTGATGGAATGTTGATGCTTGATACTGCGTTGGATGATACATGGATGATGTAGGATTGAGGTTGAAGTTCAGGTTTCAAGGTAGCTTCTTTCTTGGCCTGACTCTAGGTCTTGCTTGTGGGAAGAGGTGCCAATTTTGTGTAAAATGTACTGTTTATTACAATTGTTTGATGAGGCGTTTAAAATGGGGACCATTTGGATGACCTTTTCTAGCACGATATTTCATGAATAGAGGTTGGTGGAATAAACAAAATGTTCGTAGGTATGGGTCTTTACTATACTTTTGTTAAGTATTGAAAACGTTTGATTTGTCAATCACTGTAATTTGTATTTCAACTTCTGACAAGGAAGATAATTATACAATGCAAATCCCTTGTCTTAATTCCGATTTCGGTGTGAAAATTAAAGTTTAGTTTCCCATTTAAATACACTACATTAACTTATCAATACAATTTAATGCAATGGTGTTTCCATTGTGGCAGGTATGAATTAGTCCTGGCTGATTAACACTCAAATTGGTCTTCCTAAGAATTAAGACTAATTGCATGTTAAAATTGGCCCCCAGGTTTTTGAACATCAACGTTGTTCCTTCATAGTGTAAAACAAATCTTCAATTTAGGGATGAATTTGAGGCTGCAACACTTCTTGAGTAACCAAGTTGATGTCTATTTAATTCTTAAGCGTTAAAGGACTGACTTGATGCCCAGAATCGTTGTAGGATAACCATTACATCCTGTGTGTCTTCAGACTTTAGAGAACCAATTACCATTTATGTACTGTACAATTTGGTATATCTTCTTGCATGACATGTTTTTTCCTTTTCCACAATTTTCGTGTATTTCACTTCTTTTTTAGTCAGATTTCTAATTTTCTTCTCTTGTATTCTTACTTCTTTGAATTCTTCTAACAAACAGAATGGTATTTTGACAATTTGTTGTTAAAATGATCTAAAGCTTGTTTCTGAAACTATAATGTAGTTACTATTCTCAATAATTTTAGAACAAAAATATTAAACTGATGTTATCCTACAGGGAGGCATATACTTATAATTAAGCTATAATCATCACTAAATGAATTACTGTAATAATCCACAAGGAAAAACACTACCGCCCTCGGCCTGAATTATGTGATTGGATGATTTGTTATTAGTTATTGCTGGATTTTGCTGGACCTGCCTCGAATGTTCGTGTGGAGCGTGTTTCACGAGATTGCTTCACTGATGGGGGTGCTCTTTCTGAAATTATGACCTTGTATGATAACGTGCATGTAGACGGTCAACCAGATTCACTACAAAACAAGAATTCGAGGGAGCACAAAAGTCAGCAGTTAGTAATCAAGGTATCAACTTCTGATATTTTATAAAATAATTATTCATGCAGCAGGTTTGGAAATTCCTAAAATCAAAATTTCTTGTTGGTTTTATTATACATTTTTCTCTTAGGCAACATCTATCTTGTGATTATTGAGTATGTCATTGTAGTTTGTTATCATTGTTTGTGATGGATCTAACAAAGTACTAAAATTTCATATACTCGTTTTTGTGTTAAATTCCGTGTTTGATTTTCTATTCCCCTGGTCATTGTACTTTTGAATTTACTTTAGAAATTGTAGTTTTAAGTTGATTGTAGTTGCAACTTCAACTCATAACTACCTGTTATTTTTGTCTCTACTCTTTTTGTTATAAAGGAGGTGTTGAACATGCCAGATTTGTCTGTCCAAGCTTTGGCCTTAACTATTCGGCATTTAAAGGAATTTGGTTTTGAAAGAATTTTGTGTTCAGGAGCTTCTCTAAGGCCCTTGTCAAACAATACGGAAATGACCCTTTCAGCCAATACACTTCAACAACTGGAGGTAATTAATAATTGTAGATTTTTTAGAATGTTTAATAAGGAATGGAGCATTTTTGAGAATTTTTAATTCTTTTTGTACTTGTTTTGAAGTATGGCAATTACAAACTGTTCTTATGTGTAGGTTGAACTTAAATATTGTAAATATACTCATCATTTCCTTTTCGCTGCTGTTGTGCTGTGGTAGTTGGATAAACTGACATTTTTATAAAGTTCGATCAAACTAAAACATGAATTGCTCTTTCTTTATTTGGTTTATGTACTACTCATGGTTGATTCATGTAAAGGTATAGCAATCAAAAGTCCTGGTCCACAACATGAATACGCTGTATTATCATACAATGGGTCAACAGACAATGGATGATTTCATATCTTACAATGTGTTTACTTTGAAATTTATGTTGTTTGCCGTTGTGCTTTTTTACAAACTAGAAGTTTTGTTTTTAACCTCTCATACCAGCTTAATATTCTCTTCTGTTATTGCTGCCAATGAATGCTTGCTGTATTTTCAGGTTTTGAAAAATAACAACGATGGATCTGAGATTGGTTCCTTGCTGCAAATTATGAATCATACTCTTACTATATTTGGTTCTAGACTTCTTAGGCAATGGGTATGAGATGCTTCCATTCCTCCTCACACAGACATTGAGTGTTGAATTCTATTTTTTTTTTAAATCAGCCAGAAGAGACACTTATTTAATTGTCTTTGTCCATGATACAGGTATCTCACCCATTATGTGACCGAACCTTGATCTCTGCACGTCTTCATGCTGTATCTGAAATTGCAGAGTGCATGGGATCTTGTAATGGCACGAACAATCTTGGAGTTGAAGACGATCTCAATGTAGCAATCATGCAACCTGAGTTAGCAAACATTCTTTCATTGGTTTTGACAACTCTTGGCCGAGCACCTGATATACAACGTGGAATTACGAGAATTTTCCATTGTACTGCTTCCCCATCTGAGGTGATAAATGGCTTCTTGTTAGCCTTTTCTTGTATTTACTATATTCTGTACTTCAATCAATTGTCTTCATATTCCTTGTAATTTATTTTCACACGTAGGCTTTATATGAGATAGGTAGACAAAAAAAGAATTGAATTCTTTTAATTACTTGTTGACATGATTTAAATGTTTGAATGTTTCTTTGTTCCATTTTAAATTTAAGAACAATAAGACTTGCTAAGAATCCTTGTAATTTCTTTTTACACGTAGGCTTTATATAAGATAGGGAGACAAAAAGAGAGTTGAATTCTTTTAAGTACTTAATGACAAGATTTGTATGTTCGGATGTTTCTTTGTTCCAAAAATTTAAGAAAAATAGACATTCTGAGAATCTTTTAGGGATTCTACAACCATGCTTTGAGTCAGACTAGACTACAATTGTGTTTCCAACTGTAACAGGACTGTGGTTTAGATGAGAACTGGACCTAATATGAGTATTTCTTAATCTTTACCAAAGATAAGGAATACAAGAGTATACCCATTTGTTTTGCAAACACTAGCTTCACCTTTAGAACTTGAATATTTAAATTTTGTATTAACGTATAGTAATAAAGTGATCTTTACATGTTCCTTAAGAAAACGAGGCTGCATTTAAGATGACTAGATTTTTCAGCCTTACAACGTGATAAACTGTAATGTAAATTATTATGATTTTTTTTTTTGTGTGTGAAGATGTTCTTGTTAATAATTATTGTGTTTTTATTGCAGTGCAAAGGAAATGGTTGTAAATGTTTGTATTAATTTTACTGAACAATTATAATCATTTGGATACTTCTTCTATTATAATTATGGGTACAAATTTATTCCAAGGCATTTTAGTTGAAGAGAAAGATGATAGGCATTGATTACTTGAAAAATTGTCTTTATACAGTTTGTTGCAGTAATTCAAGCTATTCTCTCTGTTGGAAAGCAGCTGCAACAACTTAACATAGGAGAGGGGAATAACACATTGCGCTCCAATCTGTTAAAAAGGTTAATTTTGACTGCTTCTTCTGACAGTATTATTGCTAATGCTGCAAAAATGTTGTCATCTTTAAACACAGACTCTGCTGATCAAGGAGATCTAACAAAATTGATCACTGCTTCGGAGGGACAGTTCCCAGAGGTTTGTCAGTGCCTTTTTGTGTGGAAAAAAAATTATATTTTCCTTAATCATTTTAATCATTTTTATCTTTAACGATATTGATTTTATAATAATGCATGTAGGTCACTAAAGCTCGTAAGGATGTCAAGCTGGCAGTGCAACAATTAGATTCGTTGATTGACTTGTATCGCAAATTGCTTAAAATGCAAAAATTGGAATTTATTACTGTTTCTGGAACAACTCATTTGATTGAGGTAGTCTAATTAGAAGGAATATCCTTAATATTTAAATACTTCAGAGGCTGGAAATTTGGTATTCTAGTTCTTGTTAATTTCTCATTTCTGATTGTTGGCTTATTCGTATCTGATTGGTACTCATTTCAGTACATAATACTATGCAGTGACCTGTGCTCCAAATGTGTCTTAATTCATAAATTGATAAATTGAAGAAGTCAATTTAACTTCGAAAAAGGGGATAAGATAATGACACGCTTTTTTTGGCTTGTCTTCTCCTCAAAAGATGACAAATTAAACATATTTTCTATAGCTCTTAAATTAAAAGTAGTTTTTTTTTTGGTGATACACGAAAGACTGAAAATTAGAGCTTTTGTAGAAGCTACTTGAGAAAATTCTACTTTGAAGGAGAAAAGAAGCCCCAAAACTCAGTCAAATACTGCTAAGGATGGATGAAAATGTTATGCTTATTTCATGTTCTCAATACCCATTTGACACTGGTTCTTCTTTCAAGCTGACATTACCGAGTGTCTCTATTTAATTTTCCTTTCTTTTCTTAAATTTAATATAGACAATTACAATTTTCGCATTTCTTGTTTATTAGTTAAGAAGAACTCGAATTTTACAACTGTTTTCACACTATGGTATGTTTCCATTGAGTTAATGCTTGGCTGTGAACACGTTTTAACTGCCATTTAATATTTTTTTGGGCTGTAGTTATCAACAGATGTAAAGGTTCCTTCAAACTGGGCGAAGGTAAATAGCACGAAGAAAACAATTCGGTATCACCCTCCTGAAGTAGTTACAGAATTGGACAGGTTGTCATTAGCAAAAGAGGAGCTCGGTGTTGCTTGCCGAGCTGCCTGGAATAGCTTTCTTAGGGACTTCAGTAAACACTATGCTGAGTTCCAAGCTGCTGTTCAAGCACTAGCAGCTTTAGATTGTCTGTACTCACTTGCCATTCTTTCAAGAAATAAGGTTTGTTCTTAAAGAAATTTTCAAGTGCCTTCAAATGTTTCTGGAATTTTGTAATATAATGTCTGTTTTCTGTGATAGGGTTATGTTCGCCCTGTGTTTGTACATGACCAAGAGCCTGTTCAGATACAAATTTGTTCTGGTAGACATCCGGTATGAATTTAATGCATTGACTTTTTGTATGAAATTCCTCATCCAGTGGGACTTTTGTGCCAAATTAAATGAATGTTTTGTTGAATCCATTTAAGTTTCAAATACTTGCCTGTCGTATTCGTAGTTTCGATGTTTGTCTATTTAGTACAAGTCATCATGTACATTTATTTCCTTTAAATGGGTTCTTGGATGGCCAAGGCACTGCCTTGTGCATCAGAAGAATTGTTTGACTGTTGCAACTTTCTTGTGTAACAGAATCTGAATACTCCACTCTCAAAATTACTGGGGTTGTGCAATACTTTTGACTCAGTGAATTCAAGTTCCTATTGTTGATTGGCAATTAGATGCTCATTATTGCCAGTCATTTCTCTCCAGGTTTTGGAGACCACCTTACAAGAGAATTTTGTCCCAAATGATACAAACTTGCATGCAGATGGAGAGTATTGTCAGATTGTTACTGGACCCAATATGGGTGGAAAAAGTTGCTATGTTCGCCAGGTGGCTCTGATTGCTATAATGGCTCAGGTAGATCTAATGCAGTGTCTGCTGCATTTCTGCTTTCATTTTCTGCCGTTAATGCAACAACATGCTGAGGTTGTGCAGTTGTGCTTACGCTTTGTTTTGTAAATACTGAAAGCTAAGTGAAAGGTTCTGATATATCATGTTTTTAAATCAGCATAGTTTTTTTTTTTTCAAATTCTTTATATTTTTTAAGCAAAAAGTTGTTGAAGTCTTTCTCCCTCTAAAATTTACTTCCGGCTGTTGCTTTATTGAAACATCTCCGATCTCTGTAGGTTGGTTCCTTCGTACCAGCATCATCAGCAAAACTGCACGTCCTGGATAGTATCTACACCCGAATGGGTGCTTCTGACAGTATTCAAGAAGGGAGAAGCACCTTCCTAGAAGAACTAAGTGAGACTTCACATATTCTTCACTGTTGCACAGAACATTCACTGGTTATCATTGATGAACTTGGGAGAGGAACAAGTACACATGATGGTATGGCCATTGCTCACGCGACATTGCATTATCTTCTGAAGCAAAAACGAAGCATGGTCCTCTTTGTTACTCACTATCCAAAGATCGCCAGCTTGTCAACTGAATTTCCTGGCTCTGTAGCAGCATATCACGTGTCACATCTGACCTCACATGATGCAAGTAAAAATTCTAACTTGGATCATGATGTAACTTATCTGTACAAGCTCGCACCTGGTGTTTCAGAGAGGAGTTTTGGATTTAAGGTTGCCCAGCTTGCACAGGTAATAAATTCACGAAATTAATCACACAAGTCAATATATATATATATATATATATATATATATATATATATATTATGTGTGTGTGTATTACCAGAGCATTGCTGCCAGAGTCATTGGTTGATTTTTTTAAAGTTGATAAGAAAAATGTGATGGCAGTGATGGATATATCTCCTCACTGTGTTAGTTAATTCAACATTAGGGCTAGGAAATTTGGGGATTGGCTTGGCATTTGAGTTTAACAGCTGAGGTCTCAAATGATAAAATTGTTGAAATTTCCTATATATTGAGTTTCATTTAAGACAGTTGGAAACATCTTTTTCTTTTCAGTTGCCATCGCATTGCATCAGTCGAGCCCTTGTGATGGCTTCCAAATTAGAAGCACTGGTAGATAGTAGAATGCATAGTAGATCGGGAAAGGAGCTATTATTGGATACGCCGGTGATCAGCCAAGAGCAAGAGCAAGAAAAGCTTATGGCTCAACCGCATCATCGTCTTCAAGAGTTTGGTATAGCATACAAAGATTTCTATCTAAACTTAAAAGCTGCAATACAAGATGATGACTGTGCAAAAAGCTTTCAATTGTTGAAACATGCTAGAAGCATTGCAAAGAAATTAATTGGCAGTTGAGGTACTTGTATTTTTTTTCTACTTTTTCTTAAAGAAGGGATATTGCTAACTAATTTTTATTTTCTTACTACTAATTAGCTCCTTTTGGCGTCACTAATATGTCCCTCTAATAAGAAAAGGTGGATTTGCATGCTGACAATATTAATTTTGACTGAATTTTCTCTTCCCAGATATTATCTGTATAATATATTTACCATCAGAATAGTTGTTTGTAACTAGCTACTACATTCGAGGGTGCAGCGGAGAAGCTTGATAATTATTTTTGGAGGGATTTCTTACTATCTGAGTTGGTAACTAGCTACAACTATAACTATGCAGAGCGTTGTAGAGTGTAGACAGTCTTTTGCACAGTTTCTTGTATACTCGTCCAAGTTAAACCTTCCAATTTTTGGTCCTGCCTCGTTTATATTTGTAATTTCTGTTTATTTACCGCCATGTATTTGGATGTCCTAATTTGAGCTTTTACGGAAGTAAAAGCAACAACGTTATGATAATGTAAATTTCATCTTATATTTTGGCATTAACTTTTTAGTTTGTCTGATTACGCTATTCCCCTACAAAGATCGCCCTCAGAGTGTCCCTCGCAGTGTTTCTTTGTAGAATATTTCCTACAACTTAACTTTGCATGTGATTTTACACTTGTACTTTATGTTAATTTGTAAATTTTATTATGTTTATAAGAGTAAATAATGCATGTATTCATTCACTTTTATCTAATTACAATTTACAAACAGGGTATATGCAATAAGTTTCCTCATTTTATAATAATTATTTTAAAAATCATATTAACGAGGTTTTTTATTGGCTGATAATGCAATATTTTTAAGCTATAGAATTTAATACTCGTTATCTAAATATAGTTAGCTTTAGCTGCAATTCACTTTCCCACTTATGTCATGTGTGAGATAAGTTGTCTGTTGCATGCCTAAAACATATGTTTTATACTTTTATAAGAGAAATTATATATAATAAATTATACAACAATTCACACATACGAGGGAGAAGAAAACGAAGTCGGATATATAATGGAAAATGTTATATAAATAATTACACAATTTTATATAAGTATAGTATTTTCTTTTATCCAGTTAACTTTGAAAATTTGTAAATTTTGTATAGAAGTTAAACCAACGTAGAGGAGACTTCAAAATATAACTTACGAACTAAAAAATGAATGAAAAGTAATGTTTGGAAAATAAAGATGCTTTTCGTTTTATTATGAACATGTTGTACATTCAAATTGGACAAAAAAAGAGAATGGTCCTACAAATTTACAAGGCCCAATTTTTTTTTACTATATTTATTTACATAATCGTTAAACAATATTCATTTTTAATAAGGTTCGGTACATTATAAGTTCATATTTTACACGTTTTATATATTTATAATATTTCTTCGTTTTATTATTAAAGTAATGCGAAATGGTGAAAAATATGATCGAAGATAGTTAGTTTATTCAAAGGATTAGTCGTTTTGTTAAAAAAAAAGTTAAATATGTTTTTGTCTTTCAAATCTTAGTAAAATTTGGAATTAGTTCCTCTTCGAAACCAATTTAGTCCTTCATCTTTAGAAATGCATGAATTTAATTTTTTTAACTAAATTTTGTTAAGTTAATATGACATTTTAAACGTATTTCATGTTAATATTTGAAATGTTTACTCCTTTTGACACATTTTCTCTTTAATATTAGTTTAAATATTATTGTAAATTGTGTTTGAAACGTTACATAAACGTAACAAAATTTGGTTAAAAGAACTAAATTCACGTATTTTTAAATATGATAGACTAAATTAGTTTAAAATTTTAAAAAGGGGCTAATTATAAATTTGACTGAAACTTAAGAAATAAAAAACATATTTAAAAAATATAAAAAAAAAAAACTTATATTGCTCGTCAATTAAAGATTGAAACTGTATCTAGATTTTTTGTTAAATCAGTTCCAAAATAGATGGAAAGAATTAAAAGTGTTGAAGTTATGAAGTTTCAAACACTTAAAAAAAAATATGTGCTCGTGAAATTATAAAAATGAGTTAACATCCTAAAATAAGACGTAAACCATATGTTTAACGAGCAATAATATGAAGAATTTTGAATTGCTTATAGGAATAAATATTTGGTACGATATATTAGGAAAATGGTCGTTAGTCGAAATTTAATCATGGTTTGGTTTTTTTTTAAATTATTGTTTTTACTCTCTATTTTTGGATGGTATTAAAAATAACAAACGTACCACATGCTATTTAATTTTTTAAATAAAAAACAATTAGCATCCAGAAATAAAAAATATTCTTTTGCTTTGCAATTTGAATTTAATTTGGAAGTCCCTGGTTGAAACTTGTCACTCTTTAGTCTTTGTACATTGAATAATAATTGTATAATACTAATACTATACTACTAATAATATTATTATTATATAATAATAATAATAATTATATATAATATTTAAGTAAATAATAATATTGTAACTTATTAATATTAATATTAATAATAATTATATAATAATAATAATAATATATCAATAATAATATAAGTAACAAATAATAATATTAATATATCATTAATAATATTAATAATAATTAATAATATTATTAATAATTAATAATATTATTATTTATTAATATTGTTATTAATAATATATATATTATTATTATATATTAATAATAATAATAATAGTAGTACTGATATATAATTATTAATAGTATTATTAATATTATTATTGATATATTAATATTATTAATTTTTATTAATATATGATAATATTATTATTAAAAATTATATAATAATATTATTATTATTATATAATGTTATTATTATTAATAGTAGTAGTATTATTATATTTTAACAATGATTTTGTATGTATAGAAACCAAACAATGACCAAATTTCAATCAGGGACCATTTTTAAATTAAATTCAAACTTCAGGATCAAAAACATATTTTTTCCAGTTTTTGTGAAAAATTAGTTTTTCTTTTTATAAAAAAGATTAAATAACAAGTAGCATGCCGTTTATTATTTTTAACACAGTTCAAAACTAAAGACTGAAAATAATGATTTTGATAGTACGAATAGCAAATAGTGATCAAATTTCGATCAAAGACCATTTTTAAATTGAAGTCAAACTTAACGAACCAAAAACATATTTTTTACATAAACAAAAATACTTAAAAATACATATTATTATAATAATATAACCAATTATTTGTCCCTTCTATACAAATTTTCAATTATACGCATACTCTTCTTTCTTCTTCTTTTTACCGTCTCTTCTTTTATGCTTACTTATTCAAACAACTACTCTTCTCTTTTTACATATTGCGTTTCTTCCTTTCACGTATTTTTATATTTTTTTAATGTATTTTCAAAACGCATTAATTTTAATATATTAAAAAATTCATTATATTTGAAGACATAACATGATGATAGTATAAAATAATCAATAAAAAATTTAAATTTGATGTCCCAGTCCAAAATGAGAATGTAAAAAAAAAAAATGAGAGATAAGAAGATATAACATAAAAGAAGTTAGATTTGATAAAAGATAGTAAAGATAATAACGAAAAGGGTTAAATATGTGTTTGGTCTTAAAGATTGTAGTAAAAATTAAAATTAGTCATCACATAAATTAAATTTGTAATTTTGTTAAGTTTATTCTGTTTTAAGACAGTTTCTTAGTTAACATTATACTGAAGATAAGTCAAATAATATAAAATACTTAAATGCTAACATGCGTTTTAAACATTAAATAACCTTGAACAAATTTTATTAAAATAAATAAATCCAATCATTTAATTTTTTTTCTCGAAAAGACTAATTATAATTTTAATTAATAAATCAAAAACATATTTAATTTTCGTAAATAATAATAAACTATCAGTTATACGTTGAATCCAACTAAAATACGTAGATTGGTATTAATTGACAATTAAAATTATGCATTAATTATTTACCAGTTATGAAATTATTAATTATAATTAATACGTTTGTCCGTGCTATTAATATTATAACTTTTAGTTTTGAATCGTGTAATAGTTCATTTTTAAATCTTTTATTTAGGTACAGTCATGGTGATTTTTAAATTTCTTTAGATAAAATATTTTATTTTTTATTAGATAATATAATTATTTAAATATTTAATAATTATTAATAATTAAAAAATATTAATATCGATATTTCTTTGGTAAATCTTAGTTGATTTTATTTGTCAAGTTAAAATCAAGATTGCTTCAGTTAAAATTCGCACGAGAAAATTTCTTCATGACACAAGAAAATAAACATCCTACATCCCACCTTCTTTTCTTTTCTCTCCTTTTTTTTCAAAGTTTGACCAAATTCAGTGCACCTAAAAGTTGGTCTTAATCCTTAGTATTAGATCATGTAAATAAATATTTCTAATTATATTACCTATTTTAGTTTTTGAGGGTCATATTTTTGAAAAAACTTGTGTCTGTATTATTGTCTTTTTCAATTTAATTAGTTTACGTAATGTGGAAATTAAAAGGATAAAATAAAAAATTATAAATGTTTATTAAAGTTAAGGAAATTTACTATATTTCGTAGTATATTTAAGGCAAGTTCTTATATTCCTCAAGTCGAAAGAAACAAGAGAAACTACTTTTGACTCATTTTAAATATTTAATTAAGAGTCATTATATGCATCTTTCTTTAAAAAAAAATAAAATCTGGAGTAGTGAATTTTTCCGATAAATCTTATAAATAAGAAATTTATGAAATGAATATGTGAGGAATGAAATAGGTTAGTTAAGGCAGATAGTAGACATAGCCAAACAAATCATGCGACAACATTTGTTCTTACTAAACTCATCCATTTTGTCGTCTCAAATTTTATATAAATAAATATATATTTTACTAAAGTTTTTTTTATTTTATTTATGTATTCATGTCACACACATAGAAAGTGAAACATTTATTCATAATTTATGTTTTCAAGGCATTAAATTTGCATGAGAACTTAAAGCATATATATTATTACTCATAATAAAAAGTGACATTCTATTAATTTTAGAAAAATATTATATTTTGCATATAGTTCTTATTTAAAAATCTCGAGCGCGAGACATATTTTTCAACAAAACTTTAAATACCACTTTCCATGTTATTTTTGAACTAAAACAATAGGATTATTTAATATTTTATCTTATTTTTAAGAAATTAATTAAAATACATTGATAACACAAAAAACTTCACAGACATCAATTACATGTTATTGTCTATGAACATATTTATCAATGTATATAGAATTGTTTCATCTTAACTAGTACTTTTAATTTTGAAATTCTAAAACCTTGGGTGAGCAATTTTACAAAATGTTTAAGAAAATATCATCATCTCTAAAAGGTGTATGTTGCGATGGTAATATAACCTTTTAAAAACAAAAAAAAAACATTTAAAAATTATATTTGAAATTATTTTATTGATTAGTAATGCAATTTTTTTACATTAACAATTTAAATTTATTTTCCATACAAAGTGACACCTGTTCTTATATATTAACTAAGCAATTCAAATATTAAATCTTGATACCACTTTCAATAGTAACAAAATAACATATTGACTTAAATTTGTTTCATAATACATATAGTTTAGATATGAAAGTTTAATAATCTCTAATATGACTTTATCTAAAAAATCATCGTATTGAGATAAATACGCTTTTGTATATGCCTACGTTATGTGTTTAAAATATACGATGATACATTAGTAATTCCTTACTTTCACAGTAAAATAGTATATTTGTGATTATCAAAATTAAATCTGTAACATATTTTATACAGTAAATTAAGAAGAATTTATGTTAAGATCGTTTTTAATGAAAATATTATAAAAATCAATAAATGTGTCATTAGATTATATAAAATTAATTGCAATATATTTCCATATGCTATTTAATATGTTTTTAATCCAAAATTTACTATGTTAATTCTGAATGTGAAAATCTGATTTTAATCGCAGAACAGTGCTGGACAAATCAAATTATCTGCATTTGACTTTTTTTTTTCCAAGAGAAAAGTTCTGTTTTGTTTTTTCGGAAACCACATTTCATGACCTAAGACAAGGCTTTTCTCGTAATTTCAAACGGTCCCTTGGAATCCGCATCTACATCCACCTTTCTGTTCACAATTTACATGTTTCATGACATTTTTTTTTTTATATAAAAAAGGGAAAAGAAGCAGAGCAAGAACAAACACCTCAAAATCTCTGCACTTGTTCATCCTCAACTCAGCTACTCAACAACGACACCAACATCCTCATCCACTCCGCACACTACTTCTGTTGCCTCAAGGTCTGTCTTCTTTCTCTCCCTCTCTTTCTTCTTCGTACTCTAAACACACACACAAATCTCAAAGTATATACCCATGTTTATGTCTGTAAACAAGTTCAAAAATTGGGGTAGCGGAGGATTAGATCTTCACCTTAAACAATTGACCCAGAATATTTTTAGATTCCAACAGTTTTTTTCTGCGCCCTTTCATTTATGGGTTTCTGGAATTTGTTTGATCAAGAATTCATGATTGCGGTGCTGATTGTTCCTGCACTTGCTTCTGTTTCGGATTTGGTGCTTTCGAGATCTGGTCTGAGAGAGTTACAAATTAATTCTTTTTATGTTGCTTCGTGAAACATGAGTAATTGTTTTGTCATGGAAATTTGTCAGTTGGCGTAAGTGTCTGAGTGAAACCCGAGTAATTGGACTGGAGAGTTTAATTGAGCAAGTTCCAATTGTTTAGTCTGATTAATTTTGCATTTTCCCACTCATTTCACATCCAATTTTCATTTGTAATGATAAAGTTTTAATTTTCGAGTGAATGTGGTTTGGTCGCATAATCAACTCCACTTGTTTCTTTGTTATCTTTGGTTTGTTCGTCTTTTCTGTTCTGACATCTCTATTTCTTTATTTTCTTTTTTTCGGCTGATGTTACCGGCCGACCGAACCATGTCATCCTGACATGTAGACGAATTCTAACAATGATTCCAATGATATTGTCTATTCAAAGCTCTGTATGAATTAGAGGATTTTTTTTCTAATGTTTATGAGAATTCTGGACTAGAGTTAATGATCTTTTAGTAAAGAGGTTGTGGGAATTGTGAATTGCTTTCTGTAGATGCTGTGTTGGTGATTTAGTATTCTATTTATGCCTAATTTTTGAGTTCAGGCCGAAATGATTGAGTTCAATAACCTTTGGCCGGGGTTGTATCCATGGTGGTTCTTGATGATGAGTGTGAACTTCTCTCTCTGAAATATTTTGCATGGGGTGAAAGATTATTAGCCCTTCACATTAATCAGAACTTATGATAACAGTTAGTACTGCTAATCTAATGACTAACACTAGCGCTGGGGTGTTTGGTAGGGGGATTCTTCTAGGTTTCATAGAAATCTTGAGTAGGGAATGTTAAATGTGTTTGCTTTGTCTGATTTATTTTTAAATGTTTTCAGGAAAAAAATTTCTGGAAATATTTTAACTGTTTCTCAATTTTGGATAAAATATTCCTTTAGAGGGTTCTTAGAAATCCAAGAATCCGATGAAGATGAGAAAATTTTAGCCATACTCAAGATAACATATCAAGAAAATAAGATTACTTGGAAACTTGGTTTTTGAGAAACATAATTCATCAGTTGTTAGAAAGAAAATTTTGCATACTAGGTTCCCTGTATAGGAATGGTATCACTCTCATAGTTTTGTTGAATGGCAAAGTTGTCTTCCTCAATTTGTGACGTGTGATTAAGTTGTACTTGTATATTCCCAAAAAATGGCTCCTAAGAATATGAGTATACGAACTTACTCGTGAGCTAAAATCTTCATTTTTGCCAATGAAGAGCCTAATACCTCAGTCTTTTTTCAATTCTTGAAGAATTGAAATTTGTACCATTCTTAATTCTCGTGGCTTATAATATTGATAATCTTTATTTAAAATAAATCGTTGTATGTTTCTGCATCTATTAATTTTCAATATCATGGTATGGTAGAAAGGAGACTTGACATATTGGCTAGAAGAGGAATGTTGGGAATGAAAAGATGAAAACCCAAAAATATATAAGCGTGATCAACAAAAAATAAGACACTAAAGAGCGAAGACCAAAATGCAAAGAATAAAAGTTGTTAATTTACAATCTAAACCGAGTTGTTTGTGAGTTTTAGTCGAGTTGGGTTTGAACTGAAAAAAAAAATTCATATGAAATTTGAGTTGAACTTCGATCAAAGTCTGTGTTTTTATCGGAACGAGCTGAGTCATTTCCAAATGTAATTGTGGCTTAGCAGGCCTAGTGGCCCAAATATATAGTGCAACTATTTTGTTTGTCTGAAAATGCCCTCTGAACATTTTTCTTGCCACCCACTTATAGTCCACATAATGTAAATTATATAGAAAAATTTGGAACAGCAATCATGCTATGTTTTCGGTGTCGTTGGTTACACTACTAACAGGGATTGTAAAGCTTGCTTGGATTTTCAGTTATCGTCTCTGTTTTTGAGTTTTTACTCTTCTTTTTCATATGCTGCTATTATTTGTTCACTCTAATGGTTTAATCTTACAACTGGTTTTTGGTTTGATTTTTCTAGGTGTTTCTTTACACCGAAATTCAGTGAGGATTTTGAAAAACCTGGTTTAATGGAGGACAACGACTCTAACATAAGGAGATGGGAGGATCTGGACATAGATATTTTGGTGAAGATTTTTCAGTTGCTTGACATTTTTGAGTTGACATCTGGCATCTCTCGTGTTTGTAGTGCATGGCGCATGGCATGCTGTGATCCACTTCTTTGGAAAACACTAGATTTGTCAATGCTAAGATCTAATTTCATCAAGATCCCATTAGAGCCATATGTTTATGTTGATGAACGATCTGATAGGACATTAACGCGATTATTGAAGATCTCCCTGGGTCTCAGCCGGCAGAGTATAATGACTTTGATCTTCCATTTCAATTTGTACGTAAGTGATGAACAGTTGACATACACCGCTGAAAGGTAACTTCAACTTCCAAAATCATTATATCTGTTTGTTAAACGTATAAAGTTAGCTAAACCATTTGAAATGAATACACACAGAAGGGTATTACATTGTCTTGTTGATTGATCAACTTTCCTTTGGTGCCTAAAACTTTATTAAGAATGGCTCTTGTGAGGCTTTTAACCCTGGATTTCTGGAAAACACTTGAAAGTTAGTAGGATGGTGTAGTTGTATTGTATTACATTTTTAGAATAGAAGGGGACAAGACAACCAATGTTGGTAATTAACACACCTTAAAATTGGAGACTGCATATGTATTTTTGTCGAAAGAGCTAATAATGTCCGTTTGCCAGGTGCCCTCGACTCAAACGGCTTGTTCTGCCAGCTTGGAACAGAATCAAGAAAACAGGAATGTGCAAGGCCATCCGTTGCTGGAAAGAGTTGGAGTCCCTGACAATGCCTAGTATAGCAAATCCACCATATATTTTGGAGGAAATCTCAACCCACTGCAAGAACTTTAGTGAACTCAAGATTATGGGGCCATGTGATGTTTTCTTTGCTTCATCTCTGGCTGCGTTTCTTCCAAACTTGAGAGTCTTGAGCCTTCGATGCTCAATGCTTTTCACGGATGTTCTTGTTCTCATTCTTGACAGCTTACAAAACTTAGAAGTGCTCAATATATCACATTGTGTTCTGATGGAAGCCCTTCCAGCTCCTCAACATAAAAGAATTGTTAAGGAAATTGATGTCACTATTCGTCAGAAGGCTTCTCGGTTACGTGAATTTCTCACATGCATGGATGACAGTTGCGTCATGTGCCAACGAACAAGAACTGATGAAGGCTTGGTTAGGTGGTACAAGTACGAGGAAGGGCTTTGGAAAACAGACGAGGTGAGGTCTCTCACACTTTGAGCAAAAGAAAGGAATCTGATAGTGATCCAGTCGTCATCATTTGTCACATTTTATGTTGTTTCATGCTGCTACCTTAAGTGTAGATCCAAATAAACAAAGTTTGATTCTTACAAATGAATGCTGTTGCACCCTTTAGGAGTTAGCCAAATCTTGTAACTGTATATAGGAATAATAAGTTTTGTTTCTGTAGTTGGTTTCATTTTGAGAAGTGTTTTCCATCATGAAAAAAATGATGAGACAGTAATTTTGGTTCTTTACAGAGTAGAGGAGATTAGTATTGGGCTATTCTTCTTTAGTTTCAACATTTACAAGTAGTCGAAATGAGAACACTTACATGTGCGGGGTGAAATGCTGAATGTTTGCATCCAAGTGTTCTCTGTCTCGGATGCTTGTATTTGGAACTTGGTCAGTGGTTTTAAATGCTGTTTTTTTCTTTTTTCCAATTGTCGTATATTCAAATTTTGGATTGAAATGACAAAATAAGCCATATACGTAACTTTGACTTTTATAATAACTATTTTAAAAACCACATATATAAAATATTACATTCTCTGAAAGTAAAAAATGAGAATGGTAAAAGTGTTTATATTCATGTTTATCGATTTCTATATGTTTACATGGAAATCACTATTATTGTTTGGTTGTATTTTTACATTTTTTTTTTGTTTATTTAAATTTTTGTTACACTTATGGTTTATGTTTTATGTTTACGTCTGTTTCTTTTGTCTTGTTAATTTTTCTTCAAATACTTTACATTTTATCTTTCAGTCTTTCTTGTTGATCTTGTTGGTCTTAATCTTTACTCAGCATGTTTACGAACTTTCAATTATAGATTTCACTTTGTTCAATCATTACTCTTCATACTGAATTTCTTTTTACATTTAGAATTACTATATTCGATGCATGAGTTTTACACCGTGCTTATTTTAATGATCAAACATCTTTCATTAAAAATGTCATAAAAATAATATTAAAATTAAATTGATATTTATATTTTCTCTGTATATTTACTCCATTAAAATTGAAAAAAAAATAAAAAATAGTCAAAATAACAAAAAATTATATTTTTTTATTAAAGTTTTCCATTTGTACAAAATTTTATCGAAAATAAATTATTAGTCCAAGATCAAGTCAGTGTTAGGAAGGCAGGACAAGGAAAAAATTAATAAAACACTAATATTGATAGATGAAATTTATTTTTAAACCCTTTTATTTGACGTGAAAACTGATTATTTATTTACTAAGTTTCATTCTTGGTTTAGAGAGACCCACGTGGATTTTCTTAATCAAAATTTTCCCACCTAATTCACAATGGGTAATAATTGATAATATATAATACCTAATATAATTTAGAAAGAGAACAAAAATGCTATGACAGGTTTATAGGTTATAAGATAGAATAAGAAAATAAATATAGTGTATAATAGACAATACAATAGATATACATAAAATTAAATTGTACGTGTATCGTGGCAATTTTATACGATACTCAAATTCAAGATTAAAAAGAAAAGTATAAATAAACTTCATAATATTTGTTAACTTATTTATACAAGTAAGCTTCAAAAGTCACTTATACAAAACATATCAAACATGTTAACAAACAATTATTTTGTGAGTGAGTCTCTCTTGACCAATTTTCCAGGGATCAAAATGGATCGTCTGCATTGTCACACTTGTTTACAATCTCAATCTCATCACATCTTAAATTAACATGTAAATAAATTTTAGATACTCACTCCATTTTCTCAGTTGAAAGTGAATGTTAATAAAATTTAGTTGAATAGCCTTTTATAAATTAGATTAAATATATTTTTGTCTCAACTATTGTGAATGTTGTTCTAGGTGTTGGAAATGTATTCAATTCATTGATCTATATTGGAATCATGGTAAATGTAATTAAGAGTTATTTTACGTGAAAAAGTTGAAGATGGTGATATGCGAATGAAGGTTGTCGTGTGGAGTAGATGGGAAGATGAAGAGAAAGAAAAAGGAACCTATTACAGTAAAAAATACACATGTTTTTAAAATAAATTAATTAAATTCACAAAAATAGTTTTTGTCATATAAACAACACGTGGCAATTGCATATCAATAGGTTATACATTCCAGTGAAATGTTATTTGTCATGTTAGAAAAAATTTAACAAATGAAAAATTAAATCCATTGTTTTCTATAGTTAGTTGATGAGACAAAATCAAAATTTTGAATAAAAATCAATTTCAATTTTGCGTGTTGAAAAGAAAAATAATGTGTTTATCCTATAAATTTGTATTGCATGAGAGTTTAACACTTAACGAAATGAAAACCAAAAATAATTTTTGTAATATTTATTCTTTAATAGTATTAATAAAGTTAAATGTGTAATTGATTTCCTCTATAAATGTGTTGGTATTTTAAACCTTCTCATAAAACTTGTTAATACTAATGATGTGAATAATAATACATACATTTAGTTATAGCATGAAATTAATAAAATTATTATTTTTTACTTAATATGTAAAACTCATTTCTCTTTAAAAATAAATACCACAATCTCAGTTCTCCTTTTCTTATAATGCTTATCTTTTCTTTTCTATCACCTTAGTACATTTCTCACTCAACTTAATTTTGTTCTTTCTCTTTCTCTTATGATATTCATCTCTTCTTAAATTAGAAGTTACTTTTGGGTTCGTGGCAAAGTCCTCTTCAAATTCACCCGAATAGTTTTTTCATCCGTGTAAGTTGATAATTTAATATCAGTCGCTCAAGCAAGGAAAATTTAGCTTAAGTGAAAATAGTCAAAAAGTCACTTTGCTCTGTGTTCAAACTTTAGTGACAATCTTTAACTTAAGTGAGTGTCCTTGTAGCTTAAGTGAGAATCTCTAACTTAGGTGAAAGAGTCATTCAAACTCTTTTTGTTTCTGTTTAATTTTAGCTCAAGTAAAATTCTTTAGCTCAAGCAAGAACTTCAGTCGCTTAAATGATAATCTTTAGCTAAAGTGACAGTCGTTGTCGCTTAAGTGATAATCTCTAGCTAAGACAATAATAGTGTAGAGTTTTAATTCTTTATTTTTAACTTGTGATTAACTAAGTTAATTTTAAAAGCATGATGTATGAAACTATGCATGAATGATGTGATATTTTATGGATTCAAGTAAGATTACATATTGACACTCTAATGATCATTTAGACTCACACAGAGTATAATAATATGTGGTGAGAGTAGTATGAGGTCTTAGTTTAAGGCATAATAATGACCTCAGATTATCATGAATTAATCTTGTGTGTGGTAGGCCCATTTGCTCTACAATGTAGAGTAGTAGATCTACCACAAATGCAAGTTTCCCATAAATCCAATTTCATTACATGTGTCCAAATAATTGAGTTAGTGTGTCTTCTATGTCCGGTAATACATGTTGATAGTGTTTAAAGTAGCTTGATTATTATTTGCTCATTTTATTTTCACTAGATTACCCTTCTCCACGTGCTTCTGTTTTATTATTTGTCTTTTATGTCTTTTTTTTTTTGTAACGACAATCATCAATTATAGACATCTGTATAATTAAATCGTTGGATAACTGTAATGGTTAATCTTGTAACCTCTTTCTCGTTGTTTTTAATTATGATGTTTTCTTCGACAATATTTTTTTACATGGGACACTTGGAGCTGTCAAAACGGGTAACCCGATTCGACACGGCTCAACCCACCACGGGTTGATGATTTAGTGAGTCAACCCAACCCGGCTCACCTTTTAGCGAGTCAACAAAATTCGAACCCGGCCCGACCCATTACGGGTTGGCGGGTTAAACGAGTTGGCTCATGGGTTCACTTAATTAAAAAAAACACAATTTTTTTTATTTATTTTTCAGTCAAAACTAAATTATAATTCTAATTAAAATCTAAATAAACTTTAATACAATCCAAATACAAACCAAAATAAAAAAAATACAAATTATTTATGTGTTGGCTAAAAAAACAACCTAACATACCAAAATGTAAAGTTCAACTTAATCAAAAAACACTTGTATGACCCTTTTATCTGCGGGTTGGCTGGCTCACCACGGGTTCAACCCGGATGAGCCGAGTCAAAAATCAACCCGTATTAAAATTTGTAAAAAAATTTCAACCCAACCTGACTCGAGTCCGTGGTGAGCCGGGTTCCAACCCATTTTGACAACTCCGGGACACTAAATAGCATTAACTATTCTTTACTTTAACATTTTTTTAAAATGTTACATTCTATAAATTTATTTTTAAAAATATTTAAAAGAATAAACTAAGCACTGATTAGGTTACTTTCCTTTTTGTATTTTTAATTTATGATGCAAACTTTAAATAATTATATTTAAAATTAATTAATATATTTTGCAAGACAAAATAGTGGTTAAAACACATAGAACACGTGAGGACTGAAAACAAATATGCACATACTCTATAATAGTGTGATGTGATGGGTTAGACCTATTGTTGTCCAATAATAATGTCACATGCAAAAAAAATTAACATACAACCACTTCCAACTTGCAACTCTTTGGGTTCGATCCTTCCCTTCCTTGTAGGCTTCGTCCCCATTCTAAATTCACCTAAAGGATCAACATTGTTATTATATTAATTATAAACTCACAATATATTTTTTTCTTAAGAAATTAATAAAATGGAAAAGTTTTTTTAAGAAAAACTTTATTTCATATTTTACTATGAAGAATTTGTAACTCAATTACTATATTACTTTTCTAATACTGCCATTTTATTTTATATTAAAATTTGTTAAAGAAAATAAAAATGTTACTTGTACGATAATTTAATTAAAAAATATTAAAAATTACTACTTATTTATGATTTTATAATAAAATATAAAATTAAATATATTTTAATTTGTATACTTTAATGTAAAATTATAATTTGTTTTTATTTAAATTTTGATATAATTTTATTTTTATAATAAAAATAACTAATACAATATCATATTAAATAATATAAAAGTTACTAAATAATTTTATTTTAACAAATTAATTTTATATTTAATAATATAAAATTTTTTGTCTATCACATATTATCATTATTTACTATGTTCCTTTTAATTTATTTTACTGTTAGAGATGATTAAGATTATATCACTTATAATGGTACGTGAAAATATTTCTATTGTATTTTTTCTTCCTATTAAATCCAAAATATTATGATTTTATTGTATAATTAAAAATAAAATAAATGTTAAACTGAGACATGAATAAGAAAATTAATCATTAAATTTTATTGAACAAATTAATAGTGAAGAAATATTAAACTTGATGATATTCAATTTCTTTTTCAAATATTTTAAAGATAAAATTATATTAAAATCATTTTATTATTTAATTATTTTTAACATTATTTTGTGCATCAATTATATTATAAATAATAATTGTATAACACTCATCAATATTTTTATATTAATAATTATTAACATTAAAATTTATTTAATATCAAAATTAATTATAAACTTTTATATAATTTAATGTAAATTAATTATTTTAATCAACCACTCGCTTATCCTACCCTTATTCTATTTACATATTTAATAAAATGACATAAATGTTTTTATTATCTTACGTGTCTTGATATTTGAAAATCAAATAATTTGTTAAGACACCTGTCAAATCATATTAAATAAAATTTAATTCGTTTAAATTTATGATGACCTCACATTTCATTCATATATATATATATATATATATATATATATATATATATATATATATATATATATATATATATATATATAAAAATATAATATATTTTTTTATCTCTTTAGCAAGACCTGTTCAGTATTTTTCTTTACACAACTATTTGTCGTAAATCTAAGATGTTTCGATTAAAAATCTAGCAGAAAGTGTGAGAGACAATTCCAGCCAAAAAAACTATAACATTGTTTGTAAACAAAATTCTAATATGCTGAAGAAAAGTGAGCAATGAATCAAAGTGATTGTATATTAAAAACCAAAATTTAAAGTCTAAAAGCTAAAACTCATTCATCATAAAAAGAATAAAATTATTGAAAATATTATTATAACAGTGGTTAAAAACAACTACTTTATTTTAGATATGTGACTAGAAAAAAATTGTTCGCACTTAGTATTTTGCAACAATTTTGAAGTGATGTTACAGTGAAGTTATTATTAAGAATAATTATAAATTGATGAAAGAAGTGATTAATTAAATTTTTTTAAAGGTAAAAAAAGTATGGATTGATTTTCTTAAAATGAGAAATAAGCAAGTTAAAGAAATTGAATGGAAAAGCTACAAAAGGAAAACTGTAATTTAGCAATTGGGCAAAAGGAAGGTGGTTAGGTGAGAAGATAGGACAAGAAATCATGACCAAACCCTCAAACCTCAATATATTCGGTTTATTATTCATTGCTATATATTACTATTATCAAACCAAACCAAACAAAATCATATCTTCCTTCTCTTGTAGCCTCTTCAGAGTCTCTTTTTTTCTCTCTCTGACAATGTCTGTGCAACTCTGGGAGACCTTGAAGGAGGCCATAGTGGTCTACACTGGCCTAACTCCTTCCACCTTTTTCACTGTGCTTGCTTTAATTCTGGCCGTTTACTACGTCGTTTTGGGTGTCTTTGGGGCTCCACCGGAGCGCCCCCGGCCCCGCCACGTCGAGGAGGAGGAGATGCCGCCTCTGCGGCCGCCGGTCCAGCTCGGTGAGATCACGGCTGAGGAGCTCAAAGCCTACGACGGCACTGATCAGAGTAAACCCTTGCTTATGGCCATCAAGGGACAGATCTACGATGTCTCCCAGAGCAGGTTATTGGCTACACAAAACCCACCCATTTCTTCTTAATTTGTTCGGTGCTGTTTTGTTTCATTTTGATGTTCTGTGCTTATTTTGGGTATTTTATTTATTTTGTGTTCATAGTGAATGCCTTTCAAGTTAGGTTTTTTTGGATTAACCTTGTTCACTTCATGTTTTTGGTATCATGCATTACTTCTCTCTCTTTAACATTTTTTGAGTTATGCATTTTCTGCTGCCCTTTTGTGTATTTCAATTTTGTGAGTTTGGGGTTCTTTTTGCTTTTGTAAAGGTCAGGTTTTTGCTTTCTGTACGTGGCTATTTCTGTTGTTAATGTGACATGTGATGAGAAGATAACCTGTTCCTCGTATATTATTGAGGACCAGTTTGTTTTAAAGTTGAGCAGAGCTAGTTTTGAGTTGTACCTGATTACAATGCCTGTCTAAAGTGTGTTTTTTGAGTATGTTGTTCGTTGAAAAGTTTGGGAATTGATTTTCTAACCACAGAACAAACATGCAAAGTACATGGTTTAAGTAGAAAATCGGAAGGGGGGATTTATAGAAACTTTTGTTTTGTGGAAGGTCTTGTTGGGTTTTTAAAGCTAAATTTCTGTCATCTCCGTCGACATTATCTTTTACTGGTAGTTGCTTTGTTGAGTGGGTCGAAGGTGAAACTTTCAGTGTTTACTTATTAAGCTCACTACATGTTTGTGTATACCTTGACCCATCTCAATTTGGGAATAATGTAATGCTCATTTTGATCTTTATTTTTATTGGGCTTAACTTTGTTTGAGATGGACTTGGATGCGTCATTGAGGAGCCAGAGTTCTGTATCATCAGCCATTTTCGTTTGAGACGCATGGAGATTTAATCAAAATCATCGTCTTTGCTACCTAACTTATCTCTCCTGGAACTTGGCCCCCTTTTTTTATACTGATGTGAAATATGTTTTCTTCATTGCTTTTTCAATTAACTTTTATCACTGCAAGCCTTGTTTGTTTCTGCTGTAATGTTTTCTGTTTGGTCTGCTCCTTGCTACTTTAGCTCAGCCAAACGTTCCCTCCTTTAAGATAGCATATGCTTTTTATAGAAAAATTCAACAAACTGAAGTGGTACATGATTTCGCTTGACAACATAGTTCATTTTCTATCTGTCAAGAGTAAAATTGTATAATACGGGTGATGTTTTTTTTGTTCCTTAGTATATTTTAATTGGGTCTTAACAGCACTGTTTTTATCACATGGAATTGTGTCCTTCCAGAATGTTTTATGGACCTGGTGGACCTTATGCTCTATTTGCTGGAAAGGATGCTAGCAGGGCTCTAGCAAAGATGTCTTTTGAAGAGAAAGATCTGACTGGGGATATTTCTGGCCTTGGCCCATTTGAGCTTGATGCTTTACAAGACTGGGAATATAAGTTCATGAGCAAGTATGTAAAGGTTGGAACTGTTAAAAGTGAAGTTCCTGCAACTGAATCAGAGTCCACCGCAGAACCATCAGAAACAACTTCCCGTGATATTGATACTGCTCCTGCCGTCAAGCCCAATGAAGATGGCAAATCAGAAACTGGTGCTGTTAAAAGTGAAGAAACCCCTTCAAACATTGATGCAGGAAAAGAAGAGTGATGCTTGAGTTGTCCCACAATGCCCGTGACAATGTAAGGGCAGCTTTTTAGAAGATAAATGTCCTCTGATTGTCCCTTTATTTCTTTATTTGAATATTCGGTTTTATAATAATCAACTGTGGGTAGATTTTTTAAATTTAATAGTGTGTACGTGTTATATTAGACTGGTAAGTTTTATTGAATAATATTTTTGTGACAAAAATAAATAAAGCATAATTAGTCTTTCACATATATGGTTGCATGGTATAACTAGTTTATGTATGATGCAGAAACATTTTTTTTCCTAGAAATCTCTGAGTACTGAAATTCATCCGATAAAGTTGGTGCTTTCTGTTTCTGAATGCCCGATATCTCTCAATTGAATGTATTTATTGCTTTGGTACCTAAATCTTGGGAGAAGGGATTTTTATTGGAAATATCAACAAAGAAATTAGATTGAGTAGAAGTACTAAGCAGAAGTCTAATGAAATTAAAGTAAAATAAAATAAAGCAGCAAAGAAATTGGACAGGGTTTTGTGGGGTTATACATGTCAGCGAAGAAAATGGTGCTGGGGTGCTAATGAGATGGGCCAGAGGGAAAGGTATGCAAAGTCAGGTTAAGAGAAAATAAAGTTTCATTTTGAACTTCTAGATGAGTCATTTCTCATCAATTAAATTTTGTTTATTTTTTTTTTCCTCTTTTATATTTGTGTGGGTCGAAGAGGAAGGAATCTCAAACTTCAAAATACATAATGTCAGGTTAACCAAAAAAACTAATAACGATTAACATTCTTTCGATAAAAAGAAACTGATAATGTGAACAAACATCAAACTGATTTTTCACTTCAAATCTTTTCGTGTTCTCTCTCTTTTTAAAATTAAATGTTTTTTAAATTTTTGTGGTAGGTGTGATTTTTTTCACAACATTTAAACATAAAGCGTGGTCCAAAATAAGCGTATTTAGTACGGGTTGCTCTGTACCACGAAGAAATGAAGGATCAGCTTTGATCGAAAGTTTTGATCCCACATCTGTTTTAAGGCAAGTAATTGAAAGTGGAATGTTGTTGTTTTTAGAGGTGACGGAATGGATCGACTAATCCGATTTGGTCCATTTTGCATTGGTATCTTAAAAATGATACGGACCTGATTGACCCTCCGTAATAAAATTAGGAGTGGCAAAACGGGTCAGTCCGGTCCATTTTGGTCCGGTTTGTCTATGGCCTCCCAAAAATGGGTTGGGTTGGACTGACCCGCCACCAATAAACAAGCTGGATAATGTAACTGTTCCGTCTTAGGGCGGGTTGGCGGGTTGGTTCGTCTCTTTTTTTTATACTTTATTTTATTTTTTTTTTAATTTTTTTTTATAAATCTATTATATATATATATAAATTTATTTATATAATATAAAAAAATTATTACTGTTTAATTATTTTTAATTTTAAACATAAAAAAAAATGGGTTGACGGACCAGGGCGGACTGACCCGTTTTGGCCCACTAAACTAGCGGGTTAGGCGGGCCGGGTTACAGCGGGTTGGCTGGTTGAAAATTCCAACCTAGCCCGCCCTTTTCTCGGCGGACTGGCGGGCCGGCCCGACGGGCCTGGCCTATTTTGACATCCCTAAATAAAACAAGCTAAAATTTGTGAGTTGTCCTCCTTTCATTTTTTTTTTCAAATTTTGTAATTATTTTTATTTTTTATAAATATATAAAATCAAAATTATATTTAATTGTATAAATATTTTTAAAAATTTTAATATCTCTAATAAATAAATTAAAATAAAAGAAAAATGAAAATTAAGGACATTAAGTGTGTTTACGTAAATTGTTTTACATTTTAAATTATATATGCTAAATAAATATTTTTGAACAAATAAGTTATATTTTAACTAAGGGTATAAGTTAGATTTAGTTTTATATTAAATAATTTACATCATGATGCAAGTTTATACAATTATAATTATTTTATAAATATTTGATATTGAAAAAACAAGAGTACATTTATTGTGATATTGAATATTTCATTTGTTATAATTTTTTTATAAAAATAATTAATTAATATTAAAATCGTAGAAAGTGAATACAAGTAATAGCGATATCTATCTCCGTTACGACTACTTGTCATCCCAATAAAATAAAAAAGATAATTGACTTATAAAAGTATAAAAATAAAGATAAAATGAGTTTTATTTGATGAGGTAAAAAATAAATATTGAGTTATATTTTGGTACGAAGCATATTTCAATAAAATTAAAATTAAATATTCAATATTCAACATATCAGGTAATATTTATAAATGCTAAATTTTATGGACTTCATCATTGTTTTAGTTATTTAATATAATTAATAATCATGTGTATTAATTTTAAATGATTTAGATAGTTATTTGTTTCTGCTATTTCTATTTAAAAAGTTATATAAATATATTTTTATTAAATGACCACGTATATTATTTTATATTATAAGTACTTATCCATCGAATATATTTATATTGTAGGAATTATTTTCAATGTTGATTGCGTGAATTTGGAAACTCCTCTCTTATTTGTTTAGGTTATGGACATAAATTTCTTGAATAATATAGAATTAGATCTTCAACAGCTCTACACCTACTCTATCCAGTCCACGGATGTTGTCAGTTTCTTTAGTCTATATAAGATCACCTTTTTTCTTTTTTTTTAAGGACAAATAAAATTTTATTAACATCATACACGATTAGGCCTCAAAATGTAAAATATTGCAGTTGTTACTAATTCAGACTAGCATGGGCAAAACAATATTGGAAAATAGATGAGTAGTTAAACCTTGTTTTGGCCTCATTAGAATAATAAATAGAGTAAATTTTTTAAATGAATTCAGGTTAAGCATCTTTGTCCTTACATGAATTTTATTAAAAAAACGGAATTCAGTGTAGTTTTAGTGAAACAGAATAAGTTTTCATTCGTTGTATAATTTTTTTCGCTTACTTTAGTAAAGTTATTATCAACAATCTCAGGGAATCAATTGAAAGCAATGATCTTCTCAACTTGTTTTATCATATATTGAGTTTGTATCTTATTTCAAGTAAAATAAGTTAGTAAAAATTTACAAATACTACTAAATGGAATTTGTGATGATGATGATGATAATATTGTGATAAAGGGATGAAATACGGAACTCTCTTTGTGGATCAATTATTCTTTTTGGTTTGACTGTTTGATATAAATGAGTATGATGTGTTAAATTGGTCATTTTTGTAATGTTCGAGAATATTTTGAACTAAATTAGACATATTTTAATACAAAAAAAGTAAAATAACTTAGACAGACCTAATGGATGAGTCTGATACACATCAAACTTGTCGAGCACGAGTGAGAATTTTCATTCTAAAGAGTTATTGACTTCTTCTCGTTGGACGGGTCATTCTCTTGATGGGCGACCCAAGTGAATTTGGCTTTTAGAGGTTGGGCCGCTGAGTGTGAAGAAAGAACCATTAAGCAAAAGTATTTTATTCAAAATCCAAACAGAAAAGTGATCTTGGTTGTTGGGTGAAAGTGAGTGTGTTGGGCAAATTTTTGAGAAATTTGCTCCTAGTATTTGCTCGTAGTGACTCATACGGAGTGAGTATTAAATTGAGATGATGTTAGATGATGTTTTGAGAAGTGATTATATTTTGATAATATCCTGACTCTTCTCATATCAGACTCACGAAGAAAAGATAGATTTTAGTATATATTGTGTGATGTGAAAAATAATCCTATCTCACAAATATTAGAAATTAAACTTGGTCATTCTCGAGGTGGACTTTAGTTTTAATATAAATCTATAATTATAGATCTGAGAGGCAAGAGTGGGTCATGATATGTGTAAGGTCTCTGAGTTTATTCAATACACGAGTCTTCCGAAAGTTCAGTTAAATGTCTATGATGTGAGTGAGCCGTGTGGGTTGAGTTAAAAGGGTTGGCTATGTTGTGTGCTAAAAATTTGATTCTCGGTGAGAATTATTGATTTGAGATTTATGATAATGATATTATGCTTAGTATATTAAATTTTTCACTAGCCCTTTATTTTCAATTGTAATGTGGTATTTACCTACTATCATCATATGTTATGCCAGTTATAATCATGCAAATATTAGAGGTGAACAATAATGAGACAGCAAAGTTTTTTACTTGATATATATATATATATATATATATATATATATATATATATATATATATATATATATATATATTTTATAAAAACCTTCTAGAAAGGTAACATTTATATCTTTTATTTGAAGAACTATAATTTATAAAATTCTAAAATAATAAAACTACATGTGTGACGACAATTATATAATGTGACATGGCAATATATTAATCATGTCAATCACGCTATATCACTAATTTAATAAAAAAGTTAATAACGGAAATTTAATTTAAAAATTTAAATTTATTAATACTCAACTGTTCATAAAAAATTATTATAATAACTTAATTAAAAGTTTAAATTTTTAAATTTAACATGAACTTAAAATATAAATAAGTCAAGAATAAATAAATTAAATTCATTGTTCAAAATGGTTTTATTAGTATTCATGGGCAGTATAAGGGAATATAACAACAGGTAAGGTTATGATAAGGCATTCATGGGGTTTTATTGGTATTTACAAATAGAATAAAAACGGTTACAAAGATAATGAAGTCATGATTATACTCAGATAATATAAAGAAGGGGTTCAATTAGGGATATTAAAATGGGCAAGGCCCGTCGGACCGGCCCGCCAGCCCGTAAAAAAAAGGGCGGGCCGGGTTGAAATTTTCAGCCCACCAACCTGTTGTAACCTGGCTTGCCTAGCCCGTCAGTTCAGCGGGTCAAAACGGGCCAACCCACCTTGGTCCGTCAACCTGCTTTTTTATTTATTTTTTATTTTGTTATGTTTAAAATTAAAAATAATTAAAAAATAATACTTTTTTATATTGTATAAATAAATTTATATATATATAATAGATTTATAAACAAAAATTTATAAAAAGTTAAAAAAATTAAAAAAAAAAAAAAAAGACAGGCCAGCCTGCGGGCCCGCCAGCCTGCCCTAAGACGAGACGGATTACAATATCCAGTCCGTTTATTGGTGGCGTGCCAGCCCGACCCAGCCCATTTTTGGCAGGCCATAGACGAGCTGGGCCAAAACAGGTCGGGCTGACCCGTTTTGCCACTCCTAGGTTCAATGTCCAAGATAAGTGATTTATCTTTGGATTCATCTCTTACTCACACCTAAACTAGAAGTAGTACTTACTTGAGCGTTGGATGCCTACAAGTACCGACTCTCAAGAAACGTCGCTAAGTAGGCTAAGTAGCAATTCAAAGGAAGTCATGCAAATAAGAGACAAAGGATTGAAGACTCTTGAGGTAACTCAGTTCCATACAAGAATATTAATCAATTTTAAAACAAAACGATTTTTTTTCGTATTATGATAAATTTTATTGGACAAAATTGATTCTTATATGTTATTCGAACTCATTATTCTCTGGCTTTAGCAGCCCTATTGGAATCTCTTCGTATTTAAAGTCAAGGGGACAAGGTTCTTCTCCATTCCTTATCTCACACGAAACATATAACCTAGGGCAATACAAACAAATTAAGTTTTTATAAATGGAAAATAATAGTCAGGAAAAAGGTAATTTACTAACTTTTATCTAATAGATATTTATTCCAATAACACGGAAACAAAACAAAATAAAATAAAATAAAAATTATCCCTACTTCAATCAAGCGATTCTTGCCTCAAAATACTCTCAGTTTTTCACCCAAAAAGAGAACCATTTTCAGCAACACATTTTATATGCTTCTCCTTTACTTCAAAGTACATACCCTTCTCAAGTAAATTACCTTTTAAAGTGTTGTACTGGATCAAGACATCGAACCTAGATTATAGTTTTGGTCAATGTAAAATTGGCAAATAGAATATTATGCAATAATTTGCAAAATTTGTCAAGAATTGTGCTTGTTTTTTCTTAAATTAACAACAATAATGTCAATATCGTGTTTATTTAACAAAGCAGCCTGCATGCCAGGTGATCCTCTTTAGTCGTGTTAGGTTTATTAAAATACAAAAAAATATCATTAAAACGATACTTATATGACGCATCATTGTTCCTTCCTTTCTTATCGTATTGGAATTTGTATACCATCCGCTACAAAATAAAACATCTACATACGACAATCAAATTTTAAACCTCTGCTTACATGAATCTAGTAGCACGACAAGCTAAGGTTTGAAAACATGTTAATGAAATCAGTGACGTCTATTTTCAAAACAATTTTCACACTCAAGAATTCACAACTTGGCAGCCACTCATCGCTTTCTGAAAAGTCAAGTTTTGACATTTGGCATTAGGGAGTCTCAGATTTTAGCTCCTCAAATATTGTCTAAGAATATTTATTATATATTAATTTTGCTTTGTTTTTCTCAATAAACCTTCTAATTTTCATATTGTCTACACGGTTAAGTCATATTCCACTCTTCCAACGTATTCATACAAACTATATTTCTTCTTTCAATTTCCAGCTCCAAATCTTTATCACAGTCATGAGAGTTTCAAAAATCTCAACCCCTTTTCTGATGCTCATTATCTTGCTCCTATCGGTGCAAGATTCATGTTCAATCTCTCGTTTAGACAACCATGTAAATTTGGAAAACAGATCATCAGAAAAGAAGATTTCATCCATGTTTATTCAGAGTTATTCTGCCATTCTTTCTTCTTTGAATTCAAGGAAGAGTAAGTTCAAGCAAATTCATGCAGTTTCTCATAGGCTAGTTCCTAGTGGACCAAACCCTCTTCATAATTGATCATGTATACATGGTTCTAGATGGCATGCATATATAAATAAAACAAGAGTTAGTGTTCATCAAGAGTTTAGTTGCTGCTAGGGCTTTTTTCAGAGTATGTGCAAGTTCTTGAGTGATTATAGTCTTGTAGATAGGTAACTATATAAAATTTGTGTTTTTTATCTGTCTGGTTGAATATGCATGTATTTACTATATCTTGTAATCATATTAAAGTTATGAATTCTTTCTTGGTCTTGTTATACTCAGAGCACAGTGCTTTATGTGATTTTATTTATATATGCTATGTTGGATGCTTCATTTCACATCTTAATTTTAATTCCAAATAGATTTTCTCTTGTGTTTCTCCACTACTCGAGAAGTCCAGAAATTAGTAATTGCTAAACACCTTTTCCTGTTGAAAATGTATTTAGAAATCTAAATGTGAATTAAAAATTTCATATTAAATAAAAATAATAAAATTAAGTAACATATAAGAAAAAATAAGTTTTACTATGAGATTTGAAGTTAAAAATATTTTCATAATCTTTTATATATTTAAATCATGTCCCATTTTTCGTAATTAATTCTCTAATAACTGGTTGTACTTTTTTAATTGTAATGCACATGGTTCTTAGAAAGTATCACCAATACTAACCTTTTATAAGCCATTGGCAGCCACTCCAATAATGACATTCGAAAGTAGTTTCATGTTTATTCATACTCACTGTAGAGCTTTTATATTCTTCAATAAAAAAAATTGCTACAAATAACCTTTTAAGTGATTATAAAATTCAATAAATTTATTATATAAATGCAATAAAATTCTTCGTAACGAATTATACTTTGTATATGTAGATAAAAAATAATTGTAAATAAATTTACTTTTCGTTTCTTTGAGAATGATACAACAGGTAAATTGTATTAGAATGATTCTAAAAACGATTAGTTTTTAAAGTTTCATAAAATTATCAAAAATTTATTGACTAAAGTTAACATGACATTATGAAAATATGTATAAAAAGTGGCAGAGGTATTTTGTTTTCTCAGTGAAAGACAAACTTCAGTTGTGAGTGATTCCGCAAATGAAAAAGCTCAATTGAAAGTGCAACGAAAATTGCTTCCTACACCCTATATTTTCTTCCTTCACTCTATATTCTTTAAAAATCCAATTATACCCTGCTGTAATTATAGTTCCGAAATGATATAGGATGCACCAAGAAAACATGGGTGCAGAACGAAATTCCCAAGTGCAACGTCTCAAAGTGATTGTTGGGCAATAGCTAATGGGCTGAAAAAGGCCGGAATAAAGTATCGACGGCCTATTAATTTGATATTACTCTTTGCATCTCCCGTTAATTTTTTGTAGTTGTTTTTTAACAAGGATATACACAGAAACTGATTTTCGTAACTTTAAATTATATGGAAGTTAGTTTTCATAATGTATTAAAGTTAACTACTTTACAGGTTTTCGATAACATAATGTTGCAATATAATATGGAAGCTAGATTTCTAAGTATTTTGACATAATTTCATTGTGGAAACTAGTTTTTACTTAATTTATTATCGTGTTTAAAATTTATTATGAATTGAATAACTTGTTAATAAAAAATTAAATTAATGTATTTAATTCAATTGAATTTGGCGTTTATTTTTTTATTTATTTTAAACAGCCTTAATAGTTTAATAACATGACAAATAAACTATTGATGCATTAATCCCACTCATTGCTATAATTAATTGTGTATGTAAGTCCAAATAGACTCAAATAGTTAAGGATCAAAATATGAGATATGTTAACATTTTAACCACCCTTAAATAAATAAAAAATAATATTTATGTGATAGATATACGATTATGATAAAAACATAAATAGTTGATAATATTTATATGTTAATATATATATATATATATATATATATATATATATATATATATATATATATATATTATTTTTATTCACAAATGTTTACTCAAAAGTTTTTTACTAACTTAAGTAATGAAGAATGATGGACTTTCCGCTCTTTCATTCAAAACTTAATCATAGGTGGACAATCAGATCAGTTCATTTTGAAGACTATTCGGTTGAACACGATTGTAACATATAATTTTAGTAGTTTAAAACTAATAAAATAGAACACTTTATTATAGTATCCAAAATAGGCAATCTAATGTATAAAGTATATTAATGCATTTTTACAAAAAGGTAAAATTATAAATATAACATTTATACACTTAAACTAAATCAACAAGCTTTATACAAAAACTAACCCAAATTAAAGCTTTTCGGACCTTCTACTACTCTAACCGATGGTTCCAGGGGCGGAACTACATTATGACTAGGGGGAGCCTAGGCTCCCCCATTTTTTTTTTAAATTTATATATATATATATATATATATATATATATATATATATATATATATTTAT
>Ga0214545_1002237_pt1 | contig 37275 bp, 20 predicted proteins | sample CNSS4metaG_FD_160064 | JGI IMG/M metagenome (GOLD analysis project Ga0214545, IMG submission 160064) | Root nodule microbial communities from cowpea collected in UCLA plant growth center, Los Angeles, California, USA - CNSS4 | ecosystem: Host-associated > Plants > Roots > Nodule | place: USA...
TATATTTACAATAATGACTAACAATAACCATAGTAGCTATTTTTCTCCTAACTTATAAACTTGTTGAGTGCTAAGTAAACCAATGATCCTTACATATTGTCTCAACTCAAGGGTTCCTTGAGTTTGATTTGGTGTCTTGGAGTTGCTTTACTTCTTTTGATCCATTGTTTCTCAAAGTTTTGTGGCAAACAAATATCATGTACATATGTAGCTGCTCCCCCTTCCACTGCAACTATTTTCTCATGTGGTCTTGTCTGTTGGTAGGCCCTGCCCAAACATAGAAAGCAAGTAATAATGTACTTACTTAATTAGCTTCCTTCATAAAATAAGGTTCTAAAAACATAACCGAATATTTTAAAAATAATTGAAGTGTGAACAAAAATAACAATACACCAATTATTAATGAACTCAATTATTTAATTTTTTTGTGTGGTGTAAATAGACAACTGTTCTACCATGCATAAAAAGATCTGAAATTAACGATGATAGTTATGAGTGCGTCAACTTAAACAGTAAGTAGGACGTAGTGGCGCAATACATGCAATTGCAAAACACATATACATAAGATTTAACATATTGATTGATTGTGTTGTGTTAAAAATTGAGTGTGCAGTGAAGAGAGAAGATTGTAATAATAGTGAGAGAGAGGACAGAAAAACAGTAGTTAGGAGTATAGTAGTAGCATTGATTCTGAGTGCAGAGACAGGGTCGTGGTACGAAAGATTTTAGATGGGTGTGTGGTCGTGTGAACTATAGTGTGGGCCTTACACTCTCAAACAACATAAATTTTCCCCCGTGCATTCCGCGCGATGCTGCTCCTTTCTGTCCTCTAATGTCCCTCTTAATCCAAACTAAGATTTTATTTATTTATTTATTACATCAAACATATTCACTTTTTTTACCTATTTAATCTAATTTTTTAAGCCTGTCAAAACCATCTTCAATTATAATTATAAGTTCACTTTCATTTTTTCTTGAAATATAACCCACACTTCAGGATCGTAACTAAATGACTAAAGTTCATTTTTTCCTTACCTACTGACCATTTGTAATGCAAGGAATAAAGAACGTTAAAGTCAATTAAGTTCCAAAAATTGGTTGATAAGGAATTCTACAATACATTTAAATACTTAGAATTTGAATTAACACTATTTTAAAATTTCTTTGGATAAGACAATTATTTATTAATTTTTTGAAATATTTTAATTACCATTTAATTCCAAAATTAATTAAATATTAAATATTGTTAAAAATCTTTAAAATATCACTATTCTTAACTTTTGTAGTCTGTATTGATCGATGTTATTTTTCGGTCAAAGTTCGTCGATAAATTTTCATTGCAAAACTTTTTCTCCAATGAAATTAATTTATATTAGTTTTAGATCAACTACAATAATTTAGGATAATACCGATAAAGGTTATTTTTACAATGTTGAAGGTTGAAAGTTTTTTTTTTTTGTTTTTTTTTATTAGTGTCGACTAAAACTTTTTACAAGTGAAATTGGTGAAAACAATAATCCTGATTAATATTGACTGGAAATTTTCAGTTAAAATTAAAAAAAGAATTCTAACACAGTATTTACAAAATATTACATATTTGGTGATGATAAAAGAAATCACTGCAAATATTAAAAAAAAAGTAGTACAACAAGCGTGTGTTGAAGAAAATATGCTAAAAAAAATCAGTCTCCCTTGGTCAAAAAATCTCTTAACTAATTTTTAGTTTATAAGTTATAGGAGAATAGAATTGGTCATATGTGATATAATATTTCCAACGTTCTAAGTTAATGTTTAAATTGTGTTTGACACATTTTAACTCAAATATCAATCTATAATATCAATTAAAAAATTAAAATAAATTAATGTTATAAAACTAGAAGAATTATATTCTTTCATTTTTCAAATTTTGAAATTAATAAATTAAAATAAAATATTTTTTAAACTTTTAATCAATCGATTAATATTTTTAATTAAATAAATTAAAATAATTATTATATTTATATGTTAAATTAATTTATTATAACTAATAATTACAATTTAATTTTATTAATATTAATATTAATAATTTAAATTATAATAATATTTTTTTTATTTTTATTAAAATATAATATAAAAAATATTATTTTTAATTATTTTTAATAAAAAAATGAACCGACTTACCTTTGACCTTCCTTTATCAGACTAGGGAATCGGACTCAAATGCAAGGGTTTAAAATTTTAACCTGATCTAGCCTACTTTTATAATCATAATTGTATGGAAGAAGAAAAAAAAATTTACTCATACTAATATTGTCGTTTGATAATTTGAGTCCAAATTCTTTCATCTTAGAAGTGCAGAGTGTAAATTAGAAATAAGTATCAATTATTTAAAAAATTAGAAATAAGTATCGATTATTTAAAAAGTTTATAAATAATATAAAGTATACAGTTTTAGAAGGAAAATCATTTATAAATATGGTATCATGGTAGAGTTGAGATGACACTTTACATATTTATGTTCCTTCAGCGAAAGGAAAAGTTTGTTTTCTCATGTTTTCTTTAGTAACTAATTTGAAGATATATCAGTTTAATAAGAAAGAAGAATGTTTGATGAGAAAAAGAAAGGTGAATAGTTTTAAAAACCTAACAAAAAAAATAATAATTGGTATAAATAAAAAGATTGACAGGATTTTGAGTGAAAGAAAGAAAGAAAGAAAAGAGTGAGTGGTGAGTGACTGATTGAATGTGTGAGTGTCTGATTGATTTTAAGATTGAGTGGGTGAATGAAGGGCAGCAGAATAAAAAAGGTGAAAGTAAAGAAAGAGTGAGGTGTCAAAATGAAAAAAAAAAGAAAAAAGATTCATATTATTGAATAAAGTTGAATTGAAAGGAAAAGAGAAATGATGTTGAAAAGACCAGTGACTACTGAGCAGTGAGAAATGAGTAGTGTTTGTAGGACCATCCTGCTAATTCAATCATTCTCTTCTTATTTCTTATCAAATTCAAATATTAACTTCATACAAAAATTAATATATCATGTCACAAATTAATAAGTTACTAAAATAATTATTTTTTCATAAATTTTGACAATTTTTTTTAAATTTTAATATATTTTATTTTTTTCAATATATTTTAAAAAAATTTAACTTAATTTTTGAATGTTACATATGTTTAATGCTGATATTAAATTGTTTATAGCATTTAATAATTTTTTTACCGAAAAAACTACGTTAAAAAATTAATAAAATTAAATTAAAATAATTATTTATCAAAATCTTTAAAGTTTTGAAATTAAAATTTATCAAAATTTTATACATAAATAAATTTTAATTTAAAATCAAAATTTTTGAAATAAAAATATATTTAACTTTAAAAAGTATAATAAAAAATTCAAATATATTATGTCATACATTAAAACATCTCACTGATAAGTTGAATATTTATTCCTTATTAATCCCAAATAGAAAGTTGATCTTATAAAATATTTTTAATTTCTTAAATAGTTTAATTATTGACTTATTATTGTCTGCGGTGAAAATATACGAAGAAATTTTTGATTTGATATAGATTTTCTGCGTAGAATTTTTTAATTTCCTAGATATAAAGATAATGAATGAAGCAAAAATACAAATAAGGATATTACACAGTAAAGTATCTAACTTTCTAAAACTTTGATGGTAGAAGATAAAGGTTTGGGTCTCAGAAACAGTTAGCCCACAATACCATCAGTTATTAAAAAGTTTATGCTGATGGGCCGGCCCATAATAATCTCAACTCGCGAATGTTCTTCTTCGAAATAGTCACTTCCCACTTCGTCTTCGTTGTTGTATAATAGAATGATACAGAGTTCTTGCTGCGTCTGCTGGGTCGCCTGAAGGGTAAAGGGGTTTTCGTCAGCACAGCATGGTATAGTTGTTTCCTCACCCTTTTTGGCATTTTTTCATATGTTTTTTTTGTTTCTTAATTTTAGTTTTTTTATTTTTTGTTCACAATGTTTTCCGTTGTCACATTTTTAATAGGATTTCCAGGGATTCCTAAACGACTTGCAGGATTGGGAACTTTCTAGAAAGGATAAAACACAAACAGTGAAGTCACAACAGGAAAATGTTGGTAATTTTATTTTAACCATCAAAATTTTCTATCATCGTCCAACTGTGTACGTTTTGAGTATACTTCAACAAGCATTATGATTCTTCAATTGACCTCTTTATTATTGGCAGTTTATTTTCTCTTATATTGATGTTTTTGTTGTGGTGGATGGATTATGAATGTACATGTACGGCGAAGAACCAAGACTTTTGTTTTACCTTGTTTGACTACTTCGTCTTTTTTATCAAATGGTGGAATTCAGTGATACTATTCTCTAACTTATGGAGATTTTGTTCTTTGTATGAGGAGGTTTGTTAATGGGTTACATTTTGTTGTTTACATATTTGTGGTACAAAGGGAATGTGAACTCTGAATATGCTGCCTGAAAACAATGAACATTTATGAACGAAAATAATTATTGTTGTAGCTCGAACTATGGGTTCAGATAACCATAAATTGGCGGAAGTTTGCACCTTTTATTCAAAGGATCTTTTGTGGAATGTCGAAAGCGTAATTTCTGTTCTAGGTTTTCTTAAATTTCCATGCTTTCTTGTACTTAGATGGTCTTAAAACAAGGAAAGGACCCCTTGATTTTGCTTATGTTGCATATCTTAAATATGTTTGTGCTTGTGTATGTATGGAGGAATTAATGCATGCGTGATGTGTCATTCTGACAGCAATTCACAAAAGCTTCATCTTCTCGACTGACTGGATCTTCTCCAGGATTGTACGGTTTATCAAAAATTAATGATCCTTTGAATCGGTTGCATGGTAGTTTTGTTCCTGAAGATGTTCCTGATGCTGCTTCTGAGAAAGATCTGGTAAGTATTTTTTTTTTTCTTTCCCTCTGTTTCAGTCTCCGGATGAAGGGGTTGGGATTGATATGTTGAGATATTATATATTGATTTTAGTGGTGCTGTCTTGCATGATGATGATTATTCAATTTCTTTGCATCTTACAGGGAAATGAGTTTTTCAAGCAGAAGAAATTTAAGGAAGCTAGAGACTGCTATTCAAGGAGCATTGCCCTATCACCAACAGCTGTAGCATATGCAAATAGGGCAATGGCCAATATCAAGCTCAGGAGGCAAGCTTACATTACGTATTTAAAGAAGTTTGGCTGACTCATCAAAATATTTATAAAGTGTTGGATTTTATTAATATTTGAATTTGAAGTAAAAGAAAGTTAATTTTGCAATTATTGTGAATCGTTATTGGGTCTATCAACTCACTGATTCTCTGTGTGGCTTACTCATCAAAATATTCACTAAGTGTTGGATTTTATCAGATTTGAACTTTAAATAAAAGAAAGTTAATTTTCCAATTATTGTGAATTGTTATTGGGTCTATCAACTCACTGATTCTCTTGAAAGGATCTTCGTTTCTGAAGTTAATATGTTTTCTTCCTCATCTATTTTGTGTCTGTAGATTCCAAGAGGCTGAGGATGACTGCACAGAGGCCTTAGATCTTGATGATCGTTACATAAAAGCATACTCACGAAGAGCAACAGCTAGAAAAGAACTTGGGAAAATTAAAGAATCAATGGAGGGTGTGTTTACACTTGAATATTGCACTTGTCCATTAACTACATATGTAACATTCTGATTTTGAATTCTTGAGTCTCAAATTTGCTAAATCACAGATGCTGAATTTGCTTTGAGGTTGGAACCAAACAATCAAGAAATCAAGAAACAGTACGCAGATGCTAAATCTTTGTATGAGAAAGTAAGTATATCACTATTTCCAGTATTGTTAGATGACTTACTATTTTTAATTTACATACACTAAGGAGTGCTTACGTAAGTCATGGAAATATTAGTTTTGAACTTGATGTTAACCAATAACCAATTTACATACTGGCACTTAACAGCAGACAAGAAAAGTATATTTAGTAGCTGACATAGCATAAAATCAATTGAATTGATGTCTTGAACTAAGGTTATAAAATGTCAGGGCCTTTGATTTATTAAAATCAGGACAGATCAAGGAATTATGATGTTAACAAGACTTTAGAGATGGGATGAGGGGATGCTATACTTGACAATAGTGATTGGTGAATGGAGATTCAAAAATTGAAATCGTTAAGAATGTAGATCATAAGTCTTCTTGAAAAGAAAATACTGCTGGTTGAAAATCTATGAGTAGATATAATATAACCGTCTCCCACTACCGACAAATCATTGATAGAAAATGATAAGTACAGCTGTTTGTGAGCGCATATTATGGCCAGTTCATGTAGTCCGTACCAGACATTTGGTTGATAATGTCTGCATATTCAAACGCATGAATGTAGAGAGGGAAAGTTCGTTATAGAACGAGAGTATAGATCAGAGACTAGGATTTAAGCACCGTCATTTATTAGCTACTTTGGTTTTTTGTATATTTCCCCCCGTAGGTTCTCTGCTGCATAGATTAATGTTTTTTCTTTCTTTTTTTAAATATCTATCCAGGATATTCTTCAGAAAGCATCGGGAGCTCTGAGAAGCACTGTACAGGGAACTCAAAAAGTGGGAAAGTCAGAGGTAAAAGTTAACGGAGGCAGCATCCACCCCATTTCACATGGTACTCAAAAGTCTGGTCCAGCTGAAGTTAATCATAAAAAGGTACGAAACACTAGAGCTTTCAATATCACATTTCAGGATATATCGTTATGTTTATGGATGAGAGTGTTAAGTAGTACTTTGTTTGTGCTTTTCATGTAAATGTAGTTCACCCTAAAGTTTGGCTATGGTTTTGATAGGTTAGTGAGCAGCAAATACCTGTTAAAGAATCACTTATAACAGAGGAGGTCGATAGCAGAGACACAGTAACCAGAAAAAGGCCTCAAGCACAAGGAGTTGATGATTCTAAGAAAGGTTTGAGTGCAAGTAACAGTTTGGAACAGGTGAAATATCTTAAAATCCTTCCTTCTTGTCAAGTAATCTAGTTTCACTGCATATCCTAGTCCTGTTGGAAGCAACATGTATTCTTTCTTATCTTTAAAACACAAATAAATGTTTTTATGTTCTTCACGAGTTCTTATTTAAATATGAATTATCCACATCCTATTCTTTTGGATCTTTATTAGAAACACCACTCTGTAATTTTGCTACTTTATTTTTATTCTCAGTAAATATTGGGCTTTTTAATGATGTATCCAAGTGTGGTTTACTTTCAATTGTTATTTAGGTTTTACCTCTACGACTTTTGTGTGGGTATATTTACATTTTTTTTTGTGCTTCTGGAATTTTGGTGTTAGTAATTGTGCATAAATGCATATTCCTTTTGTATTCCCATTTTTGATGAATTTGTTTTCGTGTTTTTTTCTTGACAGAGAAATCACAGAATTAAACCAGAAATGAAAGCATCTGTTCAACAGCTTGCTTCTCGTGCTGCTTCTAGAGCCATGGCCGAGGCTGCCAAAAACATAACACCACCAACCACTGCGTACCAGTTTGAGGTCTCGTGGAGAGCATTTTCGGGTGATCTTGCTCTGCAGGCTCGTCTATTAAAGGTGTACAACTTTTTCTAATTCATTTTTAATTTGATTATGTTGTCAATATCTAGCATATTTGGCATGGAATTATTAACAAGAGGTTCCATTTTATGCTTAAATTTCTGGAGTTCAGTGCTCTGCTTCATGTTGTAACAAACCTTTTTTTTTGTATGTTAGGCTATATCTCCCCAAGAATTACCGAAAATATTCAAAAATGCTTTATCTTCTACCCTCCTTGTTGACATCATCAAGTGTCTTTCATCTTTTTTCACGTAAGTGGACATCTACAGAAGAAATAAATATTTTATTGTTTTGATTCATTTGTGATAGTGAATTTGCTCCTTTGGCAGTGAGGACATGGATCTGGTTGTCAGTTACATGGAGCATTTGATCAAAGTTCCAAGATTTGACATGATTGTAATGTGCCTTTCATCAACAAATAAGGATGGTACGTATTCTTTATAACAGTAAAAGAATTCTAAGTATTTCTTTTGCCACGCCTTCCTAAATCTATTGAAAGTTTAAAGTTATCAGGACATAAACAAGGTATAAAAAAGTGGAAAGATGAGTAGGTATAGGCAGAATAAGGGTCTCTAGTTTAAAATATGAAATGGTTAGAGAAGAAAGCAACGAAGATACAAAAATAGTAATGCCTTTTCAGCGGGAAAAAGTAAAGATTAACCCTTTTCATTGAATGGTAAATGCAGCAGAAAATTCTGTAACTTTATCAGACAACTGATGATGGTTTGTGAGGATAAGCCAAAGGTAGTTGTGGATGCGTCAATAACTATAGCCGATTTTAACATCTGGTCTCCCCCCTAAACCAAGAAAATGTAGATAAAATAAACGAGAAAGTAATATTATGGTCTGTGGTAGTAGTAACTAACCCTAATAATTCATGGAGTATATCTTGTTGGTTGCTTAGTTTCTTATGGTGTTACTTGCTATTTCGAACTAATGGTTATTGTTGTCAGAATTTTCAATCTGATGGATTAAGTTGGTTATATTTTGTGCAGACATACGGAAGATCTGGGATGAAGTGTTCAAAAGTGAGGCAACACCAATCGAGTATGCAGAGATTCTAGACAACCTCCGATCAAAGTTCTGCCTTGGACAGTGACATCTTCACTTGTATGTTCTAATGTTATTTTGACTCGGTGGATCCTCTCCCATACGCAACCATCTTCACTTGTAAATTATTATGCTATTGAAATTGAAATATTGGAGCATTATTGACGTTCAGCTTGATCCATCGATAAAAAATGGGAGGAAAAAGAAAGCAAAAATGTGTATGCTTGATGCTGAGGAAGGTCTACGTTTAAATGCTTTTTCCTTTCACGATTTGGGTATTGTAAAATGAGTAAACGTTAAGAGGTAGTTCTAGCTGATAACGAGAAAATCAGCTGTTTATACTTTATTTCATTTATAATTTTGAATGTGTAGGGATATCGAATATTGATTTTTGTAAGTGACAAATGTTGCTTATTTTACTCTTAAAAGTGAGTTGCTTTAAAGGAGCTTACATTTCCTTGGTGTGAATCCGAGCACTTTAGAATACGGGTGGTAATTAGGGCCTCCGGCACGTAGGTTTGCAGAAAATATGCGGGGTGGTCTAGAAGTTAAACCAATAAACTCGTCACAGCTTGTTGCAGTCCATGTGGATTGGTCCACAAGTTTGTATAAAATAATTTTTTAAAAAATAAAAAAAAATGTATGTGTATATTAATTATTTTTTTTATAGACTCTTGTATTAATTTAAAGACAAGTATATTAACGTTCCAAACTTTTGTATAATTAGAAAGATAAGTATTATGTATTTTTAATGTGCTAAAAATTTAAAAAATATATTGTGTATGTTATAGCATGAATATAGATATGAAGAAAATGTTGAATTATCAATTTATCATCTAACTCTCTGAAATCTTTACTTAATTTTATGAACTTTTTAAAGTTTCTTAATTTTTAAACATTGAAAAATTTATCATAAGAATTAAAAAAAAATGCAGGTCAGTCTACGGGCTGCGAGTCAAGTGATATGTGGGGTGGGTCAATGATTACAATCCACATAAATTGTGCAAAACGGGCCAGTCCGCGGTCTTATGCGAGTCGGGCCTAAACTGATTGGACCGGTCCGCATTACCATTCCTATCTTAGAATGTGTCGGGGATTATTTTGAAAATTTTATTATTTTAATAATTGATTATATGTATTATGTTGCTATACAAAAGAAATGTATTTTTTTATAATTGCTTTAGTTGTCATTTTTAACTAGATAATTTGTCTTTTATTAAATTTAAATAATTGTTTTTAATAAAATATATAATCATATAATATTACATAACTTCTCAGCTTTTATTCTTACAAATACTGGTATGTGTGCAATTTGTTAAAAAATGATGGTAAGAAAATGAATTTCCCTCTGATGTGATAACATCAGTTTTTAGTGTTATGTTGGGCCTGTACACGGATATGCATTGTGATTTGCTACGTTGAAAATACACAAAAAGAAAAGAAGGATGAAAGTGAGTGAAGTATAGTACAATTCCTTAGTTGGGTGCACTGGAAAGAGCCTGCCAAATCTCTTTAAGAAAAATGTAAACTTGTCAAAATTTCATAACAAAACTGAATACAAGGAGGAAATAAACAGAGTTGAAGTTGGCCATGTAATAAATTGTATTATTTTACATATTTTATGTTACTGTTTTAAATTTAATTTTTCTATTTCTACGGTAGTTATTTCATTTTATTTTACTTTAATTTTTAATTTTTTTTCTCACCTATATATTTTATTTCTCCAATATTATACTCTAACACGAGGATGTTGATAGATATTGCGGGTATTAGAAGTATTCATTCCTAGCTCATTCTTTTGTATGTTAACATATTGTCGGATTATCAAATGAGATATTGGCGTATCATGAACAAAATATTTGAAGGATTAAAATAATATATTCAAAAATTATATATATATATATATATATATATATATAAAAGTATAAATAATTTCGTGTTAAAATTTTTTTATATATATTTTTTATATAAATAATAATTTTGGAGCTGTATTTATATAGAATTCATCGTAAATAAATTTTTATAATTTATTTTTTTACTTATCGAATATGTTCAAATCTAAAAACTTATTTTCTTTCTGGAATAATACTCATATGAAAGTGTAACTTTTTTAATCATAACAAAGATATCTTTAATTCAACCATTGAAATCAATATATTATTTTATTCTTCATCAATATGTATAGTTTAAAAAAAAAAACTTAAAATTAAAAGATTATTTATAAAAGTTAAATAAAATATTGAGAAACGTAATTATTTAAAAAAATATATATGATAATCAAGTCACAATTAAAAAAAATTATAAAAAAATATATTACATAATTTTTTCTTTTTTATTTATAAGAAAATAAATATACAAGAAACTTATAAGATGAAAAAAAATATTAACTATTAACCTAGTATTCCACTATCATGAGATAAAAGAGAATTATCTTTTTTATCTCTATAAATGAAAGAGAACGGATGAGAATTGAGGATAGGAATAATAAATTTGTGTATATTTTTTTTTTAGAAACAAAAGAAGACATGCAACGGATAAAAATTAGTACAATATGTAAAAAACTTAAAAGAAAATGAGAGATAACATAAATAATATATCGATAAATTTTGTTTACTTTATTATATTTAATTTAATGTTTTATTATTTATTAACGTTAAATATTATACTTTATGAAAGAAATAAAAATGTATCTAATTTAATTTTTATCGATATAATGTATATTACACATATAACATCAAAATGAGTTTGATCCCTCTACAACATTTGAAATAATTTCAAAGTACAATACTTTTAGGTCGTGTTCTTTTAGGATGAATTATTGTTCCAAGGTAATTGTGAGCGTTAATTTAAGAGAATTATTGTGTTATTGTCTATTGAATTAAGAGCGAGACAAGACAATGATTTGCGATATTAGATTTGTAACATATGAGATTTGAGAGTGATAGTGCCCATTTGACTAAAATAGCCTTGGTCTATGTTGTTGTACTTTTTTTATGTGCCCTACCACTCTCCTTCCGTTTGATTTTCCCTACCCCTTCCCTCCTTTCTACCATTGTTGTTCCCTCCTTTCCACCATTATTGTTGGTGGAGGACACGCATGGTTCGAGAAACACAACTTGGAGTTGGATCTATTTTAGTAGAACCAGATCTATGGGTGAATGGAACCTATTCTCTTTTCGTGCAGCACTCGTGGAACCAATTTCGTTTGACTTGTAACCTGTTCTGTTTTCAAATATATTATAATATTTATTTTTTCAATACATAAATATTATTAATAATTTTATTCATGATAAAAAATATCAAAAATTAATTACAACTTATCTAAATATTTTTTATATTATTTTTAACACCAAAGACAATTACGTAATCTTACTTTTTCATCTATTAAATTTAATTTTTTATTAGTCACATCAGTCAAATCCTTCACAAACTTTCACAAAAGGTACTCTCAATCCACTTCATTATCACCCTCAAATCCCTTCAAAAGAACAACATAAATTTCACCACTTAAATAAATCCAAATCAATTATCTCCCTCTCCCTCGAATCATTCCTCATAAAAGAACACACCCTTAGCCCTTACCAATAATATAGTTGAGTTGACCTTCGACTCTAACAACCTCGACTTGACTTTCAACCTAAGTTACTAAACTTAGGTTAACTCGACTCAATATTTGGCTTAGACGGACTCAACTCAAAATTGTGGTCCAACTAACTCATGTTGACTTTTGTCCCAGGTCAACTCGGTTTGACATTTGGTCTCAATTAAGGATGACAACGAGTCGGGTTGGGCACAAATAGTGTCTACCCGCTACCTGACCCGCAACAAAAAATCCAACCTATTATTCATCTTGTTATCTATATGATACTGGTTTAAAAAATATGCACGAGTTTTTTAAAACCTACAGGTATCCTGGATACCCGCAAGTGCGGGTAGTATGATACCCGCAGGTGACACGTTTACAAACGAATATTAAATTGTTTGTTACCTGTTACCCCATGATTACTCGTTTGAAGTATCCACTCATGACATGTAGTAGATTTTATCCACGGATACTCGTGGGCATGGATATTTTTCCATCCTTAGTCCTAATTGACTTAGCTAAACCTTTGATCCACACCAACTCATCTCCATCTTCGTCCCTAATTGACTGGAGTTGACTTTCGGTAGGGATCACTTTGCTCGACCTTCGATCTAGGTCAACTCAACTTGACTCTTTAGTCTGATTGATTTAAGATGACCTTCGACATGGGCCACCTTGGCTCAACCTTCTCGTGAGCCGAATCATTTTGACCTTCATCCCAAGCTGACTTAGCTCAACCTTTGACCTAAATTGACTCGTCTCGGTCTTCAACTTGTACCAATTCTTCTGGATCTTCGACTTTAGTCGACTCAACTTGACCTTTGACCCTAACTAACTTAGTTTGACCTTCGTCTTGGTTGCTCAACTCGACCTTGGGTTAGGGTTAACTAAATTGATTATTCGACCTAGTTGACTTGTATTGACTTCTATCTTGGGCTGACATGTCTCATCCTTTTACTTGGATTGGCTCGTCCAACTTGCAGCCAGGTCAAATCGACTTAGCATGTATTTGACTTGATTCAAACTTTATTAACCTTAGTTGATCTTGCGTAACTTTGACCTAAATTTAACTTGAACGATCTATTTGAGTTAACCATGACCTATCAGCCTTTTATTACTATTTTGATCTTTAAATTCTTTTGGCCTTTTTAACTTCGACTCGTATGAGTTAGAACCAATCCCTCTATGCTGATCCGAATTAACAGCCTTAGGCTATGTTCGCTTTAACTTATTTACTATTGATGAGGAAGAAAAAGCGAGAATTTGTTGTGTTCGTTTTCAACAATTTAGGTGGATGTGAAAGCAGGGAAAGGGAGGATATAGCATTCATTCATTCCGCGCACTAACGAGGAGATATGCGAAGAAAGATTAGTTTTTTACATGAAATTACAATAATAACCTTTTTAACCTATTTTTTTACTTATATTTTTTCATTTATTCTATACTGCAGTTACCTTTTTGCTTTTCATATTACTTCATATATATTATATAATTTATAATTCTTAATTCATTAATATTCAAATAAAGAATGTTGAAAAAAATATATAAATATGCACATATGTTATAATAATAATAATAATATATTTTATTTTTAATTATTTTTATAGTTAAGGACAAAATGGTAATATTTCATTTTTTATTAATTGAAAATTTTTTTTAATCTATTACATCAATCAAATCATTCACAAATTCTCACAAACTTTACTTTCAAATTCATTCACAATCACTTCTAAATCCCTTAAAAAAAACAACACACAATTTACTCTTACATCTATTCAAATCCATTCATTTCATCTCTCTCAAATCCATCCACTCAAGTGAACAGAGTCTTAGTGATACTAATTAAATAATAAATAGATACAAAGAACTCTTCCCACTCATAATGGAGAGACCGGTTTCAAACTCTTTAGAGTGGGACCATTTGGTAGAAGGCCCTGTTAAGATGTCTGGTTTATTTGTTCAAATAAATAAAAATTATTTTGTCCGGCCTTGATTTTGTGTTTTGGGTTATGAGACCAATATGAGAGGCCACAACACACTCATAAATGAATTAAACTGTGAGTGATATAGTGTCAGCCTGTGGTGATCAAAGTTAACCGGAAGTAGGATCCCGCTGGACCCAACCCAAGCACCACTTCGTCAACAAAAACTTTTTTACTTCATCAATATTTTAAAATTTATAACTTAATTTAATGCTTTCAACAAATTATTTTTATTAACAATGTAAAATAGTTTCTTAATACATTCCAATATATTTAGATTAATAAAATACTTCAGAACTTTCATGGGCTAAATGACTTTTTCTAGCACCAACTAAATATGCATTATTAAAAAGATTCTTTAGCCTTAAGCAACTCAACGCATGCCATGTGCAATATTATTGTCGCGTGTTGCTATATGGTACCCTATAACATTATCTTCATCTTTCATCATCTTATTAGCTTAAGATTTTCATAATGACGGTAATTATGTTTCATGATTACCCATTAGTTCTGAATTAAATGAAATGACTGATGTTAGAAAGTGTTGAGTTCAAAATTAATATATCTTTTTCATAGACAGTGTGAAAAAAGTACCTTTTTTTTTTTCTATTAAAATGTCTTTGTTGAATCGGCAACAACTATATATACATTAAATCAATTGAAGTATTAAAAAGTGAGTTTTGTACTCATGGTAGTTTGATTGAGGAACGTGCTACAAACGAATAAAGAGTTTGAGGACTGTGACAATGTTTGTATTTAGTTATACAATTTTCACTTTTAACTTATATACATACATACAAATTTTACCTTTAAAATGTTTATTAATTCTTTCCTTGTACATTTTTACACGAGGTATAATTTTGTTATTACTGCTCTTTTATTTTTCTGCTTCTACATTTCTTTGCCTAACACTTTTCTTTTATTCCAAATTTAGTTGAAAATATTTTATAATAAAATATAATAATTTAATTTACTTTTTAAATAGTATAATATATAATAATTAAAGCAAATAATCACAACAACAATAACAAAAAAACAAAAATATACACAACAAAAATAACACAAACACAACAAAAAGTTAATAAGTTAGCACGACTCTCATACTAATATATTATATAAAATAATAACTTAAAAATTATAGAATAAATTAAAATAAAAAATTTTAAATTAAAATTTACGAGAGTTCAAATAAAACACCAAGTTTAATTAATAATAAAATAAATATTCATAATGTGATCTAAGTTGGTGGTCTAATCTCCAAAATAAACAAGTCCATGTTCATGTGATGTTTGGATAAACGTTGCTGTAACGCATCGCCGTTTTCCAAATAAGTCAAAAACGTCTTCGATGATACTAATAAAAGAAATACAATTAACAGTTATTATAGTCCCTGAGGAATAAATGCATTTTATTATATACATATTTTTCTCATTGACCTTTTCAAACCAAATTTGTTTCGCTATGTTCCAACATTTCAAATCACGTGACACAACATTTTTTAATCTCTAACAAATCATTAAAAGCAACATGCTACATTTTTATAAATTTAAAATTACGTGTTTAATAAATAGAAATACTTAAAAATATTTAATTTGAATAAGTTGCGCGTGTTGTCCACTCACCGCTAAAATTCGCATGTAGTACCCAATGGAGAGTTCAAAATAAAGTTGACCAGGGAAAAAATTGTGACACAACAGTTTGAAATTGTAACAGAACAGTTTTTTCCACAAGCGTGCAAGACTGTGTTTAAAATTTTGTCCAACAAGGATAAAAAAATTAGTTGTTGTGGGGTGTGTTTTGGAAGTTCTGACCCTGTTTGAAAACGCAGGGGCATAGGTACATAGCTTTTACAGCGAAAGGAAAAGAAAAAGGAAAATGAATTTGTGTTCCACCTGACACAATCACGTGATCTTCCGCATCCAATCCAGCACACAGACACGACATAGTCACACCTTAACTTCTCTTACGCCCACGCGCCATCTTTGTTCTCTGTTCGCTGCACTTGTTTGTTACAGTTCACTCTTTTTCTCTCCATTGTCTCCTCACTGTAGAGTCGGGGTTCACCTTGCGCTCCCAGATCTTGAGTGAGGTGTTGCTTTTGTTGTCTCCTTTCTCTCTGGCTTTTCATTGTTGATTTTGGTCTTCTCTGGAGTTATCTGGAACTTGGTGGTTGTTATTCTGGTTTTTTTACTTGCTAATGTTAGATTTTTTATTTTTATTTTTATGCGGTTGGTTTATGCTCTGTCTATTCTTTTCTTGGTGGGTTGGTTTTCTATTATTTGTGCTTTTTGAAAAACTGGGCATGTTTGTTGCTGTTTAGTGTGTAAATGGTTTTGGTTTCAGTGTGCTACTTCCATTTTGGCTTTCGGGTTTTACTGAGTGTGTTCTTTGGATCCTGGCTTTGTTGCAGTTTTCTTTGTTTTTGTTTGACTTTCTATTTTGAGTTGACTTATTCATTAGGGCTTTTTGTTTTTGCTGGTTGATTTTTGATTTTTTTTCTGGTCGGGTATTTTAGCTTGGTTTGCTCTAAATTTGGCCACATTTTGGTCTTGTGTTTGGAATTGCAGGCAATGGGTGTCATCTCTAGGAAGATCTTCCCAGCATGTGGGAACATGTGTGTTTGCTGTCCTGCTTTGAGGTCAAGATCACGCCAACCGGTCAAAAGATACAGAAAACTGCTTGCTGATATATTCCCTAAGAACCCTGTTAGTGTCTTATCTCATCACACTCTTTTTCCTCAAAAAAAGAAAAAATGGAAGTAGTAACCTCAATGAACTCCTTTGTTCACCACCATTGCAGCTGGTTTAGCCAATGGCTCATTTTTTTCTATAGTATGAACACTTACAAAACAAATTTATTGTAGAATCTAGCATTTACATATTCATTATATCCCCTTTGAATGAGAACATTGTTGTTTCCCTTACCTGAAGCATAAAAATTGAACCATCTTGTTACTTCTGTGCATTGCCATGGGTTATTGTTTGGACAAAACTTATGTACAACTCCTTAGACTCTATTAGTGTTGTTTTCCTATTAGAATTGTACTTTCACCTAGGTAATCTGCATAATAAAGGTTTTCATTTAAGGTGAACTTAAATTTCTGAGTTGAAACTCCAATTCTGATTGGATAATAGCACCAAAGTCCTAAGGAAACCTTGTTGTTTTCAGTTATTCCTTGTTCTCAATGCAAAGAACTTTTTATGAAACTCAGCATGCTTGTTGGTGAATCAATATAGTTTACTATATGTCAATCTCTTTCGACTTTACCATCATATGTACATGAAGTAGAAATCCAGTCACTGTATTCATGTTTCAACAACTCTTGTCAGGATGAGACTCCAAGTGACAGGAAAATCATCAAATTATGTGAATATGCTGCTAGAAACCCTTTCCGGATTCCAAAGGTATTTCATTATTATATTTCGCATGTGTATTTGTAAGTACTTTTATACACAAAAGAGGAAATCGTGAAGGATCGATTTGTTGAAGTTCACTATTTCTGCTGTTTCTGCTAGATAGCAAAATATCTTGAAGAAAGGTGCTCCAGGGAACTTAAATCTGAGCACATCAAAGTGGTCAATATTATAATGGAATCCTTCAACAAGTTGCTTTCCATTTGTAAGGTTCAGATGTAAGTTTCTCATGATTGATTAGCATGTTTCCACGTTATCAAACAATTGATATGTTATGGATTCTTTCCATTAATGCATTATAATAAAGATATTGATCTCTACTGGCTTGTCTTTTTGTGATTCATCTTTGAAAGAATTTTTATCTATCTCTTGCATATTCCAGAGCATATTTCGCTGTTGATGTACTTAATGTAATTTCGGAGCTCTTGAGCTATTCTAAGGATGAAACCATCCAGACACTTGGTTGCCAGTGTTTATCGAGGTTCATCTACTGTCAGGTGAATTATACAATCCAAAAACCCTAAGATACATATTGTGTGCTTGCATTTGTTGTTTGTGCATGATTGTAATTGGGTTAGATCAATGTTTACCTGGGTTTATATACTTGTAAACAGAAAAAAACTTGACACAATGTCTTTGTATAGAACTCAAATTTAGTGTATATTCTAGTGATTTTCAGTAGTGAGTTGACAATTTATAAGATGTCTCATACTGGTTTGGAATATGGTTGAAATACTCCCAATAAGACTTAGTCAATCCTCCTTCCTTGAGCTAACTTTTGGTAGTGAGTTAAGCCTAACCTCCATCTGTAGTAAAACTTTTTTAGTACGAGGTGGTGTATTAACATGTCCCATGCTTTTGAGGAACTTGAACTAGCTTTTGCTAGTGAGTTAGGCTTTGTCTGTTTTTAATGATGACTATAATCTTCCATGGCTATTACATTTGGTCTTTCTGATAAAGATTCATTGATTGGTTTTCCTACTACTTTCTTCCAAACTATAAATAAGCTGATGTTAACTTCCGATGCGTATTCATGCTTTTGACTCAATGAGAAAACAGGTGGATGCTACATATACTCATAACATAGAAAAGTTGGTGAGGAAAGTATGCATGCTATCAAGGGAACAAGGTGAAGCAACTGAAAAGCGCTGCTTGAGGGCATCAAGCTTGCAGTGCCTTTCAGCAATGGTAATCTGTGCCTCATTTTGATTTGCTTTGTGCTCATGATGTTTTACATTTTAAGTTCATTCTCTTATAATTGCTTTCCAATGTTCATTTTCCCATAAAAATTCGTGGTTGTGGTGTGTTCATCATTTATCTGACTTTCTTTCCTTTTGGCAGGTTTGGTTTATGGCTGAATTTTCACACATTTTTGAAGATTTTGATGAGGTACTTACAAATTTAAAGATGCTCCCCATTGGAATCATTCTAGCCTTTTAATTGTTGGAAATGGCACATTTCAAATTAATAATGGGGTGAAAATATGATGAAAAAATTTTCTGGGTGGAGAAGATATCTGGGACTTCTACCTTTCCAAGGTTTTATGATGCTTTCAATTTCATGTCTAAAAAGTAATAACCCATTTGTCATGAAAGTTTGATGTTTTCACTTATGGGGTAGTAGGAATTAAACCTGGCAGACATGTAGCTACAATTATATTGTATTTTCTTTGATCAATAAGCGCATCTGAATTTTTCGTAGCGAATTTGTTTGTCTCTTCTGTCAGATATTGTGACTAATTTGTTGAAAATGTAGATTGTTCATGCCACTCTAGATAACTGTGAGTGGAGTAGACAAAATGAAGATGCTGATGTCAGGGCAGAGGCACATCATAATTGGGTGGATGAGGTTGTCCGTTGTGAAGGTCGAGGTGGTTCAGTTATTGGCACTAATGACAATCGATCTAGTTGCTTGATCATACAGCCACGACCAGAAATAAAGGATCCTTCCCTTTTGACTAGGTATATGTTATTCAGAAGCTTATAGAAAAGTGTATATGTGTTACTCTGTCTGTTGCACTGCGTTTAATCACTCTTTGGTTCCCTTTTTAATTTTTTTTATTATAGAGAAGAAATTGAAAAGCCAGAAATATGGGCTCAGATATGTATTCAAAGAATGGTTGAATTAGCCAAGGAAAGCACAACTATGCGTCGTGTGCTGGATCCAATGCTTGTCTACTTTGACTTTAGACAACATTGGGCTCCTGAGAGAGGGTTAGCAATGATAGTTTTATCCAGAATGGCCTACTTCATGGAGAACTCAGGTACTATTCCTCTCACCACTTTTCAGTGGATATGTTGTCAAATTTCATGTTTTACCTTCAAAAGCATGTGGACTTTATTTTGAAACTGCCATGAGCCATGGGAGAAGTTCTATATCAGGGTCTTTTGTAGAATCTTCTATTCTTTTTCCATAGTGATGATTTTCTTCTCACCTTTTTTCAACAGGGAATCAACGCTTAATTTTGGCTTCTGTGATACATCATTTGGACCACAAAAATGTCGTGAATGATCCTCAACTTAAGACCTTCATTGTTCAGGTTGCCACATCTTTAGCCATGCAAATTAGATCTGGGAGGGGCTTGGCAGAGATAGGTTTTGTTGGTGATCTTTGCAGACATCTTAGGAAAAGTCTTCAAGCTTCCACTGAATATGTTGGGGAGCAAGAGTTGAACTTAAATATCTCACTTCAAAATTCCATTGAGGACTGCTTACTAGAAATTGCCAACGGGGTAGGCTCATGAATGCCCCTCTATTCCCTCCAAGAAAACATTATTAATTTGGTCATTGCATTTCAACAGCTACTAAACTACCCTTTTTCTTTCATTGGTTAGGTCACTGATGCCCAGCCACTTTTTGACCTGATGGCGATTACCCTAGAAAATATACAATCTGGTGTTGTTGGTCGAGCAACCATTGGATCTTTGATCATCCTTGCTCGTGCAGTCACCTTAGCATTAACTCGTTTACAGTCACAGCAGGTGAGAGGAGCTTCTTAATCAGATAGTGTTTATAGCAAATTATGTCGACTGCGAATTGAAGCTAGAATATCTAGTATCATAGTTTACAAAATATGATTATATATACTACTAAAGTTTTACATGTTAAAGAGAGAGAGAAGAGTGGCATTGTCTGGATCATAACTTTGAAATTCGAATTGATAAACCTTTTTTCCATTTGTGTATTTAGGGAGTATTGGAATACTGAATATATCTGTTTGATCAAATTTTGATGCTTCCTTCTAGGGATTTCCCGAAGCTCTTTTTGTGCAACTCCTAAAAGTGATGTTGCATTCAGATGTGGAGGCTCGTGTTGGAGCACACCTTATATTTTGCGTTCTTCTTTTTCCAAGTTCCTTCCATACACATGAAATTTCTTCTCTGCGGTCGCGATATCTAGATCAACACAACAAAAGGCATTCTCATACTGCTTCTGTGTCTGCATCTGCTTCGATTACAGCTTTACTTGAAAAACTCCGTAGAAATAGAGATAGCACCAAGGCTGGAAATCATGGGAGTACTGTTCATGATGGTTGCCAAGAAAGGGATATTGTAGCAGAAGACTGGAAGCAGGGATGTGGCTTAAAAAATTCCCCTAACTTTTACAAGCTCAGTTCTATAATTGACAGGGCTACAGGATCGCCTAGTTTGACTGACACGGTTAGTAATTAATTGGTTTTGTTAATTGTGGTTATTTTTGAGTAAAATGTTGTTTTTACTAAGTTTTGGTCTTGATGGGTTCTCAGGAACCGTATGTTATGAAACTAACTGAAGATCAAATGGCGCAACTGCTTTCTGCCTTTTGGGTTCAAGCCAATCTTCCTGATAACTTACCTTCAAATATTGAAGCTATAGCTCACTCATTCATATTGACACTAATAGTTCTACGCATAAAGGTAGAATTTTATATGTATTTTATTACTTTGTCTTTGTCATTTTTCGTATCCCAGTATATGTTGAATTTCTGCTTCTGGATAGATCATGCATGGTAAATTGAGTTTGTTTGAGTTCCCAATAAAAGTCAATCTTCAATATAGTATAATAGACGTAAGTGAAATTAATTTACCGAAGTATCTGTGACTTTGACTTTGGTAAAAATATAATGTCATAGCAGGCTATCAAACTACACAAATTTGTTGAACTTGTCATCTTAAATTATTCTCTTCTAATTTGGTCTCCTTCCATTTGTCTTATGTTAACCGTGGCTGATTGCCCTGCCTTATAGGTGAATATATCTATGCTTTTACAGTTGGTAAATATTGGATTCTCATTTTCGTAAATTGAATATAATCAAAATCTTCACTGCACTTTCTGCAATATACTTCTATAAATATTATACTGGGTATAATGTTCTAAATTCAATGTTGCAGAACCTGAAAGACAGAGATAACCTAGTGATCCGATTTTTCCAGCTTCCTCTGTCTCTCTGGACTATGTTGCTGGACCAAAATAATGGTATGACATGCATATTTCCTTATGTGGACTATTTATAATTTCAAAGGACTTACACATTTTAAGGAAAAGAGAAAGATGTGAAATTGTTGTACTTGTTCTTGCAGGAATTATGCCCCCAGCTTGTCAGAGATCTGTATTTGTGTTGTCTGCTGGCATGTTGGTATTTGCCTGCAAAATATTTCAGATTAATGATGTGAATGAAGTTTTTGCGTCATTGCCAATGTCTGATGTGAGTAACTGCTGTGGTTCTGATGCTACACTACATTTTAATGTTTGTTAGAGGAACTCTCCACTGATTTTGATGGTATAGAAAGGCATGATTTTTATGCAAAATCTGAAGTATATACATCTTGATTCTTGACAATTACATGTTTTTTTATGACTAGGTTGATCCTTTCTTGAGTATCGGTGATGATTATCAAGTATATGCTAAGATCAATGTGGATGTGAGAGAATACGGTACTGCTGCTGATAATCAGTTAGCCTGTTCAATATTGTCAGAATTACAGAACAAAATACGTGAATGTCACCAGACCATAAGGGATGCTTTGGTTCATAATTTATCTAACGTTACTGAGGTATGACATTATATTCAGTGATCATATTTTGTTCATAAATTCAACACTCTCATTTTCTGGTGCTGTCCTGTTTCTTAAGTTGGATGCAGATGAAGTGGCTATGCTGTTGTCAGAGACATTCAAGCCTGATGAAGAATTCGTGTATGGTCCACAGTCAATGCTTGATCAAAACCAAATAATCTTTCATTCCCAGGAGTCACTATCATTTGATGGGGTATGTTATTACTGTGATTGATGTCTCAGTAGATGTTGTCCTTTCTATTACATGCACGAAGATGTTGTCCTTTCTGTTCTAGTGTTCGTGTGCGCACGCATATGGAAACAGTTCAAAATGTGTTCCATGACATTATATTTTGTATCTCACAAATGTCATTGGCCATGGCTTGATACCATGGGTTTGATTGTTTAGCCCTTACCACTGCAGACTGAAAGCTTCCTGGCCATAAAAAGAGAATGACTTTTTATTTGTAAACATGAAATGGAAGTTTAATACCAATGTTTCAATATGTTTGCTTTTCCCCGAGTATGCAGGATTTTCCCTTAAATTCAGCTGGTGAAGATGACACAATCAGTGAAGCATCTGTCTCTGACCTTTCTCGATTTATTCCAAAGATGCCTGTATCCCCTTCTGCACCTCATGTTATCAGCATTGGACAACTTATGGAATCGGTAAGTTCTCTGTCTTGCATGTGTGTATAATCACAGGCCAATTCGAATTGGAATGCATACATTTCATTGTTACTCATGATTACTGTTCTTCCTACAAGCTCAACAACCTATCCACTGTTTGTAGGCTTTGGAGGTAGCAGGTCAAGTGGCAGGAACCGCAGTCTCTACTTCCCCCCTACCATACAACGCCATGGCTAGCCAGTGTGAATCACTTGGGACATGTGCAAGGAAGAAGCTTTCAAATTGGCTGGCCTTTGAGAACCATTACATCCAAGAAGCTGATAAATCGTTTCTGGCCATTGCAGATGTTAGAAACTCAGCACTTGAAAAGGTTTGTTCTGATGCTGATAACACTGGATGGTGCAATCATCATTTGTCATGATTCCACTTAGTTTTTAGAAAGGGTAAACAATGTTTTTGGTTTCTCTAAAATTTTTAAGAATTACCATAAATATATTCTGTGCTGTTCTAAATGAATCCAACTCATTAAATGCAATGCTGACATTGTTAACTTGTTACTATTTTTGTAGGTAGGAAATGGTGATGGGCATGGGCAACTGGCAAGGGACCCCATGAGGCTACCTCCTGCAAGTCCCTTTGACAATTTCCTCAAGGCTGCTGGGTGTTAAGATTAGGTTTTCCATGCTTACATCTTCTGTTATGTATAGTTCTAGTGTTAAATGTTGTTGCAGGGTTCAGTTTCTAGGGTCTGTAATCAGTCCTTGTAAAGGACTAGTAGGTAAATCCCAGTACTTTGACTTCAGTGATGAATATAATTGTAGAACGACAATTTCTCTATCTGCTGAACTGTTCCAATCTAAGGTCTTTATGATATGGAGTCTGTATCTGTTTATCTGGGTCCGACATGCTTGTCCCACGTACTGTTTTGGAGTCAATTGCACTGCAATTCGCTATTTTTGTGTAAATCCAGTGATTAATGCACTGCAATACTCTCGTGGGCACTGTCTGTTCGTGGAAGGCTATTATTGGTTGCACGTGTTCACCAAGTCAAAATCTGTCACAATGCATGCATAAAGAAGATCAAGATCATGTGCAGTCTGCAACTCTAAAGTTCACTTTTTTTTCCTTTCTTTCAAATTTTTATACAGTAAAAACAGTAATTTTAAACGATTTTCATTTTAGATTTGTAAAATTACATATGTTATCGCATTCAGGTTTTCAAATCAGCTCTTAAAAAGTCTCACTAAATCAGTGTTTTTGCAACATGTTCTTGTTGCACTTTCTTGTTAATATCATACTCTGTTCATAGACTTGTATAGTGGTAATTTGGATGTTTTTGAAAGTCTATGTTTGAGGGTGAGTAAAGTTTTTGGAAGATTACATTGTGCAATTTGAAAGGATTAAACTAACAGTTCTCTTTGGAATTATTTGCAGTTGTTTTTTAACTGGAAAGAAAAGAACCTAGATCACGCATAAAGAAAAACCAGAAAATACTATTATCATTGTTAAAGGAAATAACTCACTATGTTTTACTGTATAAAAATGAATTTTGGAATAAACAGGTGGGAGAAGTATATTAAAAAAATTGGAACGTTAGAGTATGAAACTTCATAGTTTACTAGAATAAAAATTGAAAAAAACTATGTTTAAGAAAAGCTAATACAATCTAACAAAGTGCCCATGCACCAAAATACATTATTATTTAAATCGACAAATTTGTTTTCATCGTTAATCAATTCTACTTTTATTTTACATCTGACATGTATGTACATTGTATAGACAAAAGATTAGCCTAGAAAAATCTCATCCGAGTCTAGTACACTCCTACCTATATGTGGCAAAGTGTGTTTCATCATGAGTTGGGACAAAATTAAGTTAGTTTCGTTTTTTGATGGTAAAAAATTTTGTACTCAATACAACTTATAAGGAGTAAATTCAACTTTAAAATATTTTATTATCTATTTTATTTTATATATTTACTATAACACAATAAAATAAATTAATTAAACTTATTTATTTATAGTTATAGAATTAAAGTATTAATTTATTTCAGAAATATTATTATAAAGATAGTAACTAAAAATTAAAATATTAATTTATATGATTGACCAAACAAATAATTTAAAAATCTAAATCATTTTTTTATTATTGAATAGATTCTAATACTTCAGAAGATTAAATTATTATTTTACATAATTATAAGTATTAAATAATTAAAATAAAAAAGTGATGAAAAAATAATATAAAAATTATAAAATATGATTGTTGATGGATTACATGTTAACCAACTTTCAACTTGATTTGAATTGGTTTAGTTAACTTACATTTAAAAAAATAAATTCTTTTTCTAACCTAACTCAATTTAAAGACAAATCGAGTTGACTCAGATTTATATCCATTTTAACACCTCTACTCATATCTCATATTTATATAATAATATAATTAATATAATAAAAGTAAAGATTATACCTTTTATTATCTATCAATTTTATTCACATTTTCCTTGTTTTTTTATTCACCTACTTGCTTTCTTCACTCTTTAATAATTATTAACTAAAAAACCAAATTATTGGTTATTACACCTTGTATAAATATTAATTAAAAATTATAAGTTAATTTAAATTTGATATTAGTTTTAATAATGTTTTCATCTACATAACATTAAAAGTACTCTGAGTCTCAATAATATATTTTGAAACAAAGACAGCATAAAAAAAGTTAACAAATAATTCAAATTCGTTTATCGATTTAATATTTTAATTAATTTTATCAACTTTAGAAACAAGGCAATGTTAAAGCGCGTTTGATAGAAAGGAGAAAAATCCATAATAAAGAAATATATAAAAGTATGGTGAAAAAAATAATTTTGTTGAAGAGAAATGAAAAAAATAATAAAGAAATATGAAAAATAGTAATGTAAGTCTTTTATCTTTTTGTAAGGTGGGTCACCAATTTATTGGACCTACACTGATTTAATTAAAAAGACTAGAAAATATATTTTTTTATAGGTACCTAGCCCATTATGCAATTTAAATATGCAATCTTTGCATCCAGATTTGTTACAAGAGAAGATAGTATAGCGTGAACATACAATGAAACAAAAGTTGTGAATGTCTCTAATGAGAAAAGAAAAGAACCCATTAAGAGTGAAGAAGAAGAAAAGAAGAATCAGTTTATCATGTGCAAGTTTGTATAGTGAAAGTATCTTGGAGAAAATATTTTATTTCTCATCTCATATATTAGGGTTCCTTCTGTTGGTTATTTAAAGTACCCATTGGAGTTTGTTATCCACCTTGTTGTTGAAGAGAAACAATGTTTTGTTAGACCCTTGGAATCTCTGAGAGAACTTCTGGTATACCTATTAATTATTATTAGCCGAAGATTTTACTTACTAGGTTTCTTGGGTTTTTTCTTTCATATTGAGGTTTTTCCACGTTAAACAAGTTTTGGTGTTTGCTATGGGGTTTTGCTTCCGTTTGTTTATATGTTAAACAAGTTTTGGTGTTTGCTATGGGTTTTGCTTCCGTTTGTTTATATGTTAATTATACTAAAAGTTCTCTTGGAGATTTCAAGGGTCAACAAAGCACTGTCTCTCTTCAGCAACAAGGTGGATAACAAACTCCAATGGGTACTTTAAATAACCAACAGAAGGAACCATAATATATGAGATGAGGAATAAAACCTTTTCTCCAAGATAGTTTCACTAGACTTACACAGGATAAATTGGTTGCTCTTTTCTTCTTCTTCTTCATTCTCTCTGATGGGTTCTTTTATTTTCTCACCAAAGGTACTCACAACTTTTGTCTCTCTATATTTTCTCTCATATAACAAATCTAATGCAAACATTTTGTATTTAAATTGCATAATAGGCTAGGAGCCCATATAAAAACCTTCTTCTTATTTTTTTTAATGAAATCAGTGTGGACCCAATAAATTGGTGACTCACCTTACAAATCTCCCCCTCAATAATTAATTGGGGTCATAGTCAACCCAACTGGATTTCTCCTTGTAGATAGCACATTTTCCTGCAGATAAGATCTTTATCATCATATCTGACTTATTCTCATCAGTATAGATTGTATAGATTTTCTCCAATGATAATTGCTTCATCTCTAGTGCATCCAGTATCCAATGATACCAGACTTTAATATGCTTTGACCTTGAATGAAAAGTTGAGTTCTTGCTGAGATGGATTGTACTTTGACTATCATAATACAAAACAAATTTTTCTTATGATAATCTCAATTCTTGTAGGAATTTTTATATCTACAAGAGCTCCTTAGCAGCTTCTGTAACAATATATTCTACCTCTATTGAAGATAAAGCAACACACTTTTGTAATCTAGATTGCCATGACACTACTCCCCCTACAAAAGTCATCATATAACCAAAAGTAGACTTCCTAGAATCCATATCACCTGCCATATTTGCATTTGTGTGACCATTCAACACAGGATTACCACTTCCAAAACATAAAAACTCTAGAAGTACCTTTGAGATACCTAAGTATCCATTTTACAACTTGCCAATGCTCTTTTCTAGAATTAGCAAGGAAACGACTCACAACACCAACAACATGAGCAATGTCTGGCCTTGTACACACCATGACATACATCAAACTACCAACTGTAGATGAACATGAAATATTCTGCATTTCTTCCTTCTCATTCTCACTTTTAGGACACTGCTTTGAGCTCATCTTGAAATGACCTGCAAGTGGAGTGCTAACAGGTTTAGAATTTTTTTCATATTAAATCTCTCTAATACCTTTTCAGTATATTTTTGCTAGGATAGCCACAATTTTTCATTCTTCCTGTCACGAAGAATTTTCATGCCAAGGATTTGTCTTGTAGGACCCAAATCCTTCATTGCAAAGGACTTGCTCAACTCTCTTTTAAGAATTTGAATGTCATTTTTATTATGACCAACAATCAACATGTCAACAACATAGAGCAAGAGAATAATATATTTTCCATTAAGAAATTTCTTCACAAAAACACAATGATCAGAAGAAATTTAATTTTATCATACCCGTAATGCATCATGAAAGAAACAAATTTTCTATACCATTGCCTTGGAGACTATTTGAGCCCATACAAGTTCTTTCTCAATCTGCAAACAAAATTTTCTTTACCTTTGACTGCAAAACCTTGTACCATATAGATCTCTTCCTCCAAGTCACCATGAAGGAAGGTTGTTTTCACATCAAGTTGGTCAATTTCTAAATTTAAACTTGTTGTCAAGCCAAGTACAACTTAACAGGTGAAAATATATCTTCAAAATCAATATCATTTTTTGACCAAAGCCCTTCACAATCAACTTTGCCGTATACCTTAGCTTTGAGTTATTCTCTTCTGATTTCAATTTGAAGACCCATTTATTTTTCAATGGTCTCTTACCTTGAGGCAGCTTCACCAATTCAAAAGTATGATTTTCATGCAATGATTTCATCTCCTCTTGCATGGCTTTGAACCACTTGTCTTTCTCTTCATGCAACATAGCTTCTTCATAACTTCCAGGCTCTCCCCCATAAGTCAACAACGCAAACTCACGAGGCGAATATTTTTGCAAGGGAAGACCCATATAACTCAAGTAAGCATGTCCCATATATACTCGTGATGGCATGAAATGCTTCTAGTCGAGAGGGAAGTACCAATGTGAAGGGACTCACACTTGAGGGGGAGATTGTTGGGAATCCAAGTGTGAGTCTAAGTCTCATATTGAGTGAAAATGAGAAAGTTGAGCACCATATAAGAATGAAGACCCGTAAACTCATTGTCTTAAGGTTTTAAGTTGAGAGTGGTATCAATCTCTTATGTGTGGGTTGAGCTCATGTCCCATGACTATTGTATCTCCCCAATGATCCTCTCTTGAAAGACCCAACAGTGGTATCTGAGTCCTGTATCGAAAGTCTTCCAAGTGTGAGTAGTCTCACATTGAGTAAAAATGATAAAGTTGAGCACTATATAAGGATAAAAACCTATAAACTCATCGTCTTACGATTTAGGTTAAGAGTGGTGTCAATCCCTTATGTATAGGTTAAACTTATCTCTCATTGTTATATTTCCCTAATGATCCTCTCTCGAAAGACCTAACATTTTTAATAAAATATTTCTATTATTTCTTCTTCTATCTTCAATCACCCTCTTAACCTCACTCACCCTATATGTTGTGCTGCTATATTGAGAGGAGGCAAACCTTAGATGTTGTCTCAATTAATTTAGCCATGTTTGGTGCAACTTGCTTCCTGGTTTGTGAAGTATGGACTCACTACAGGAGCACTGCATTTATTCCGAGCAGCACCATATTATGCTGGAATTTGGTTTACCTCTATTTTAAGAGATTAAATTTAAACTTAATCCAATTAGAATACTTTTATATCTAATTAATATGGATCTTCAGTATATCTTATTATACTAAGAATATCATAAGTTCATAATAATGGAGACATGGAAATTCAGAAAGTCCCCATAGTAAATCACATAATAAACTTAAATCTCCATCAAAATAGACTTTAAATAACCCTTATATTGTACCAAATTAAATTGATTTTATCTTTTGGATCTCCCATTGATATTACTGTTAAATGGTGTGTTTAGATATCTTTGCCCATACATATATTAATGTTATACGGAATAAAAGTGTATATATTTTTAAGGTGGGCCTACATGAAAATAAAATAATTTAGTTAATTTGTGGAATTATTGAATCGAAATGGATGTGGGATAAATGCCAAAAGAAGAATGGATGAGAAAGTTGTGATTGAAATGAAAATGCAAGTAAAGAAAGAGAAAAGGGAGAATATATTGATGAAGGGTAAAGCAAGAACAAAAAAAATAGAAAGAAAAAGAAGGGACCTACCAATTAGACATCATTAACGAGAGATGCCAACCAAAAACAAATGATTGAAAAGTTGTCCGCTCCATCTCCATCAATGCCCTTTCTGCAAACTCTTCCTCACTCCTGCCATTTATGTAACTCTACTACCATTCTTCTAAGTTTTTGTTTTCATATATAACTTGTTTGTTACCATTTCAACTTTTCAACAATTTCACTTCAATACTCTCTCACATAGAACCATTTCCATCGTCAAAATTAACTCTCTAATATGTTAAGCAAATCTTAGATTTGTTATTTGTTTTTGCATTAAATACACTTTTTTTAAGTTATTATAAAAAATCATGTTTTACTTCTATATTAAATTATAATATATTTGTTTCTGAATTTTTTTGAAAGTTATGTAAAATATTATTCTTAACGAAGAGTGTTATATTGATTAGAGATAAAATGATTAGTGTAAACTTCATTTTACAATATGATTTTAAGAGGTCGAGATAGATTTAAGTTTATTTCTTAAGATTATATATTAGAGTCATCTAAAATATATTTTAACAAAATTTATTATTTGTTGGGTTTATTATTATTTGGCTACTATTGTACCACCATTAATTAATGTCTGATTTCTTACTCGATATGTATATGTCTTAGTGTAAGGAGATATATTCAATATTCTATATCAATTACAGATAAGACGATTTCACATTATATAGGTGAATGTCACTTTTATCTTATAAGTCAATTTTGTAGGGTTGTGTTAGGATTAAAGTAAAGATTAGAATTCACTCCTATCAAAATTATCTCAAATATATTCTAACGAAATTTATTATTTTTTGGATCTATCGTGTCACTCATTACCAAACTCAGACTACTATGAGACCACAATTTTGTGTTGTTAAATTAAACTTAAAATTTATTTCTTAAAATGCGGTATGTAAAATATTTTATATACTACGGACAAAGTTTTATATTAGAATATAATACAATTTTCATATATAATTTATTGAAAAATATATATTTATATTACTTTCATAAAATTCAAAATGAAATAGTTTATAATTGATTTAGAGACAAAATAAGTTTCTTTTACAATAGTTTAAAAATAAAAAGTATATATTTAACTCTTTAATTTTGTTAATATTTTTGTTAAGGAGTCACATATTTAGTTTGAACATCCAACGTGATTATGTCTGAAGGGAACCTAGTGGTTTTGCCTGAAAATCAAAGCACGTTTAATGGTAGGTGTGTGATTCTCTCTTTTGTTAAGGATCCATACTTTTATGAACTCCTTTGGTTAAAGCTTTAAATAGAAGTGAAACAACTTAAATAATTAACAGGACTTTTTTGGATTTAGATAGACAAAAGACAAAAAAAATACTGATATAATTTGCGAGTAGTGTGGAAAGAAAAGTGAAAAGTATTAATAGAATTAATAGAATGTTTGTTTATATTATTTTAAAAACTAAGAATATCATAATATATATCCAAATATCAACCCTTCTCTGACATTCCGATAAACTTTATCTGTGGAACTGCTTAACCTTTTCAAGTTGTCGTGACTCTGCTGATGATAAAGTTAGCATTGGAAATTTAGACAAAAACAAATGACAGCAAGCACTTCTTTTATATTTTGTATTCAAAAATATTTTGTAGCAACTAAACTTATGAAAAGTTATATTCTCGTACAAGGGAGTGTGTGTTAAAATGAATTTAAATGAATATAAGTAAATTAATTTATGTATTTTTTTTAAATGATTTAAATGTTAAAGTTAATGAAAGATAAATTTTATGAAAATTTACGAATAATTTGACTCGTATGAAAAATAAAATAAAATATTATATTAGATAGAATATAAAAATTATTAAATTATTTTAAATGATAAAATTATATAAAATAATTTAATTATTGTAATACCCCTCTTTTTGCTCTCTTCCAAAAACAGAAACAAACTTTTCTTTCTCATTCTTCCAATTTTTCTCTGCAACTCAAACCTTCTTCCACTCTCATCCCTGTGGTGCCATCTCACAGTTTCAGTTTTTCCATACTCAGATTTTGAAGAAGTGATCACTGCCAATCCTTCTGCTGCCTTCACTCTTAGCCTCTCATCTCCTAGGTAAGTTCTCCTTGCAGCTTCAATTCTGAATTCAAAGTTCAACTCGAAATTTTGCTTCCATTCAGAGTATAATCCAGTGCTCATGCTTCCTGTGTGATTTGATGATGAATTCTTCTAGGTTCAGCTGAGGAATTCTGCTCCCCTCACCTAGGTTGTCTTCACTCAACACTTTAACTCAAGAATAGGTAAGGGAAGCTAACTCTTTAGCTCATTTTGATGTGGATTGTGTTTGTGAGTGATTTAATTCCATGATTATCTGTTGAATTGGTGTTTGAGATTGTTGGTGTGTGGATTTGAGTGGGGGATGACTTTGGGCGAGCTTGCATGTGAAGAACATGGAGGATTTCCTGATAGTTTCGCCTAGGCGAGTTGCTCTCGCCTGAGCGAAAATATCAGAAGAGCACCCCTGTCACTGCGCGAAATCTCGCCTAGGCGATCTGGAGTCGCCTGAGCGAGATAACATCTCGTTTAGGCGAGCCAGTTTAGCCTGAGCGAGAGTTCGTCCAGAAATTTTTATTTGCCACTGTATGATGTCTCGCCCAGGCGAGATCAACTCGCCTAAGCGAGATAAACTCTCTAGCTTAGGCGAGACTCTCTAGCCTAAGCGAGATTCCCTGCAGAACTTAGTTTTCTCACTGTTTTGCTTATATGATGCTATATTGGTTGCTTTAGGATGATGATAATCGATCTTGTATATAATCCTTGTGCATGTTAGACTGTGTGATGGGAATATGTTGGAGTTAGGATCTCAAGGGAGATCCTAAGGAAAGTTGGTTCTAGTGAATGTAAGGGCATGAGGACTCAGTTTGGTGACATCCTGACGCTCCTAGTAACCATTAAGACTCAAGTAGAGTATGATGGATTACGTCGGGAGGAGTAGCAGGAGGTCCTGGTCTATGATTCTGATCCATCATAGAGGTGATGGGATTTACCTTGAGAGTGGTTGGGTGAATACCCCTTGTGCCTAAAACTCTGCAGAGTTTAGGAGCCATTTCAAGTGCAAGTCACCAAGAGCTCCAATGCCACTTACATAATCTGGATATCGAGTCTAGAATGAGGTGTGATGTTATGGCCAGGATTAATTGGATTGATTTTAATTGATTGTGTAATAAAAGTATGTTTTCTGTCGTAGTATAAAAATAAAAATTGCATGATTTACTTCGTGCTCCAGTTAGCTTACCCTTCTAGTTTCTTTTGTGTTCTGTGTGTCTTCTACTTTTGCAATGATCGTCTTTATTGAATGGCGTGAGCAGATAAAAGTGCAGGTGAAGGTACACCCTTCCTGGACCGACGTTGAATGGGTTTCCAGGACGTTTCCCAGCTGTAGTAGCCACCTGTTTCTCTAGTGAATGTTTAGGATGTTTTGTAACCTTTAGTGGTGTGGGCTGTACATGTTGATCAGCGTATGTACTTCTTTTGGATGACTGTATTAGATTATGCTGGCCTATGTCATCATCTGCTTCTGAACTATTAAAATTTAAATGTTTTCTTTAATAGTTTAAAAACTATAAAAACGGGATGTTACAATTATTATATATATATATATATATATATATATATATATATATATATATATATATAGTAACATCACATTTAACAGTTTAAATCATCAAAAAAATTATTTCATCTTTGATAATTCACATCATAGAACTTAAGAATGTAAACAATATATTACGGTCATCTCAGAAATTAGATAAACTGCTATACAATTTTATATACAAAACTGTACAAGTCTACACAAACACTAGATCTCTATAACTACTCAGCAACAGTCCCTCTACCTCCTTGTACTGATTCAGCTACAGAATCCTCAACTGTTCACCCCATCAGGTGATCATTGCAAAGAAAAACCAACATCAAACATAACAAAAACAAAAGAATGGTAAGCTAATAACTTTTAAACAATGAACTTAATAAAAAGGTAATAACATAAATCATACACATACAATCTAGTTAATTTCATACAATTATATAATCAAGACTTAATTTATCTGGATACATGCATTGAGGTTGGATCGAGACAAATGTGCCCTTGTAGTGGCATCTCATGTAGAAGCGGAACTACGTGGTGACAGGGGGAGCCACGGCTCCCCCAATTTTATTTTTTTTTGAATTTTTTTAATATATATTTATATATTTTTTTAAATTATATTTATATATTATTTATATTAAATTTATATTATGGAAAATTATAATAAAAGATAAAATAAAAAGAATTAATGGAGACATTGATTTATAAAAGAGATTAGGATTTTTTTTCTGGCTATAAGATCTCTCCACCATGTAAATTATCATGAAAGTGTGTGAAAAAAATAAATACAAAGAGATAGATCGGGAAATAGAGGTTGGGAAACACATTGATTGATATTGAAGTATACATTCTTGCATGATCTCTCACGGATCAAGGTTAATATCTTATTATGATTTATGTATGTTAGATTTATGATTCTTTTTAAGATGTTTCTCCCAAATTAATATAAACCCTAATTATGATTTTAGGGATTCTTTTATGAAATTGGTATGAACACTAATTCTAATTTTTCCCAAATTATTATAACCCTTAATTATGAAATTTAGGAATTTTGTGTTTTTCGCTGTCTATGGTAAATTTTTTTTAAAGTTTTGAATTTATACAGTGTTGCTTATTTACTTAAAGTGGTATGCGTTTTGTTATGTTTTGCATTCTGATAATTATGATTTGTGAATATAAATTTTATTTTTTCTAAATAAGCGAGAGGTGATAAATTTATATTAGAAAGATTATGATAAAAAGTAAAAAAATTAATTCTTTTTTTTAAAGAGGGGATAAAGATGGAAAAAAAATGCATTTACGTTAACTAAACTTGAGAAATTTCATGAGAACTAAGAATTCAAGACAATAAAAAATAAATTTCTAAAGTTCTTAAAGTTACATATAATGAATTTAAAAATTCATTAGAACGCAATCCGGAAAAAACGGTCTCAAATTTGACAATACCACCAAATCAAATTGATGAGGTAGGAAGGGCTCATCTAAAATTGTATTCATGGTTTGGTATCATGACATAATAGTGAATAATAGTAATAGTTTTTTGAATTCTACTATTATGTGTGTTTGTTTTAAGCAGAGGAAATGAAGAGAAAAGATGAAGAGCTTTTTTTCTAACTAAAAAAAATTATATATAACAAATCTAATTTGGCACCCCTACATTTTTTGTCCAAGTTTCGCAACTGATCTCATGCTCTATAGAGCGACAGCTCAAGAGTGAAACTCTACCACATACAAGGTTAGGGTTAGTTCGTTAATACATTTGGTCAAGAAAAAACTCCTAGACTAGAACCTCCTGCTCCTCTCACTACATATTGCATTCCTCTCTAATTGAGAATTTGAATTGCTATTAGAGTGTCAGGATAACTGCCAAGACAATCTCTCCTTCAATGCATACACTACCACAATTCATGACTAATTCTCCTTGAATTAGTGTTAACACATCTCAGCCTCATATTTAGATTCTAATCAATCAAACATAATTATAAAACTACCAACATCAAAGACAAACAATATCTAAACAAATGTTGATATTCTCACTCAGATTTCATAGTATCTCGCTTAAGCGAGAGAAACACCCAACAACAAACTGATCGCCCAACGACTATCTCCCTAGAGCTCCAGAGGAAAATTAACCAATTAAATCGCTAAGTGAGTAAAGACTTGCCCAACGACAGAAGTTCTCTCGCACAAGCGAGACATTCTCGCCTGGGCGACAACTCGAACATATATCAGAGATGATTTTTCTATTATTTTCGCCTAGGTGAGAGTCACTCACTTCGGAGAAAACAGCAGATTCTCACCTGCTCACAACATGCAAACCCATAAAGTCAAAGCAACACCAGCCAACATTCAATTCAAGCCAATACATTCATCAATCCAGCGAAAATTACATACAATCAAAACCAAAACAAGCAATATCTTTTCAAATCTTAGAAAACAATCTAACTTCCCTTAACCATGAAACAATGCAGAAACCAAACTCAAGCATCAACCCCCTTTTAAAACTTAGCAAATATCACAATTCAATCTAAAAACAACAATAACATGATGAACATTATCAGAATCACTGATTAATAAAGAATCATAAGAACAACTCATGTGACTCATGTGAGAGAAGTCAAAATTTTAGAGAGAAGGCAGAGAGAACTTAAAAAATAGTTTCTAGAGGAATATAGTGTTTATAACTAATAAAATTCGTTTTTAGATTTTCTATTTATATTTAAGTATTTTAGTAATAAAATAATCGAGTTTCATTATTTTAAACACTTATTCATTCTAAATTACTATTTTTTAATTCTCACATATATTATTATAATTTTATATATATATATATATATATATATATATATGATGTTTAACAAACATGATTTAAAAAAGTAAAATTATTATCTATTTTTTCAAATCTTTATAAAATTGAGGCGATGAGGTTCTAGAGTTATCTCGCAAATTCGTCACTTTTCACATAAAATTGTCTTATGAGAAAAAAAAATGTTTTGTTCCCATCTCTGCAAATCAACTGATTCTAATACATTTCTCAAACAAACATAGTTATAATGTCTACATAAATAAATAAAAAATCATTAAAATGAATGTACTAGAAAATGAGTTGCTTGTATTTTTTTTTAAACGAAAAAAATGTAAGCTACAATCTTAAAAACACATATTTTAATCAATAACTTTTATTTTTATATTTTATCAATTTGAAGAACTCACTTACTCTATTAACAAATATTATGTTTGAGAAAACTATAAAAAAGTTAATTTATTCAAATATAAGTGTTAATAGAATTGTCGGTTGAAACCACTGCTAAATGTAAAACGATAAGAATTGAGAAATTAAAATATAATTTATGTTCAATTTAATAAATTGATTTTTGAGATATTTACAATCTAGTTTTTTTTTATTAATCTCTTGAAGTTTTTGGTCTAAAAATACTTATTTTGATTAAACTGTTTATTTTTAGTTGTTATAAATGTATTATTCAAAATATATATATATATATATATATATATATATATATATATATATAATATATATAA
>Ga0214545_1002238_pt1 | contig 37272 bp, 20 predicted proteins | sample CNSS4metaG_FD_160064 | JGI IMG/M metagenome (GOLD analysis project Ga0214545, IMG submission 160064) | Root nodule microbial communities from cowpea collected in UCLA plant growth center, Los Angeles, California, USA - CNSS4 | ecosystem: Host-associated > Plants > Roots > Nodule | place: USA...
TAAAATTAAATGTTTAATTTTTTTTTTTTTTTATATTTTTTTTTTTTCTTTTTTTTTTTTTTTTTTTTTTTTTTTGAATACCTATTATCCAACCACATTTTGATTTCTGGGCAGATCTAAAAGCAAGCATATAGTGTGATTCCTCTTCAAAAATTCAATCTCCTCTTCCATGGCATCCTGCCATTGTTGACATTCTACATAGCTAGAAGACTAGGAACACCTCCAATTGCCTCTCTATAGCTCCAACCTTCTAGCTCTTCATCTGCAGTGAAAATGTAGCATATAAGATCAGCAGATACAAATTATTGTGTTGATTTGATTGACTCCTCTCCCTATAAAGCGTAAACTGATAGTTGAAGTCTAAATCCGCATGTTCTAGCTTTCCCAAATGAGAAATAGAAGGTTGATTTTTATCATCTGATACTTCATCATCTAACTTGTTTCTATATATCATATGACGTTCCTGCTGGTGAAGCAGCCAGCTTCCCCATGTTACAACCTCCACAATTAATACCCTTTAACTCCTTTAGCATACCTAAAAAAATACCTATTTGTAGTTATATTCAGTGTCTTAATTATCATGAGAAAAACTGTATATATTAACATCAGATAACTGGGAATGGTTGCAGGAAGACTCTCCAGAAACGTTATTATGTCTGGAAATGTGTTTGTAAATGGAAAGAAGAGGAGATTGGACTATGGTGGTGCTGTAAGTATGAGTCTATATAGCAAAAATAAAAATCCATTTTTAATATTTCAGTGCAAATGAATGAGATAAATTACAGGCTTATGTGACCCAAGAAGACACAATGCTGGGAACTCTGACAGTGAGAGAGACGATATATTACTCAGCGAATCTAAGGCTTCCAGGGAGCATGAGGAAAGAAGAGGTGAATGAGATAATAGAAGGAACAATTATGGAAATGGGTCTTCAAGAATGTGCAGATCGGATAATAGGGAATTGGCATTTGAGAGGTATAAGCGGTGGAGAGAAGAGAAGACTAAGCATTGCTCTTGAAATCCTCACAAGGCCAACTCTCTTGTTCCTTGATGAACCCACCACTGGTCTCGACAGTGCCTCTGCATATTTTGTTGCTCAAACTCTCAGAAATTTGGCTCATGATGCAAAAACTGTTATCTCCTCTATACACCAACCAAGTAGTGAGGTTTTTGCACTCTTTGATAATCTCTTTCTTCTCTCTGGGGGTCAAACAATCTACTTTGGACCTGCACAAAAGGCAACTCAGGTATTCATGTGTTTTCATGTTTTCATGCATGTCACAACTAAAATCATGTGTTTAGAACATTAACAGGTTAAAAGCTGACATTGTATTTGTGCATGCAGTTCTTTGCTAAAGCTGGATTCCCATGTCCAAGTAGAAGAAACCCTTCCGATCATTTCCTTCGTTGTATCAACTCAGACTTCGACGCTGTCACAGCCACAATCACGGCCTCCCAAACGAGACAAGTATATATAACCATTTCTATAAGTCATCAACCTTTTTAATATGATTTTTAAAATACTTATTATAAAAGTCATCAACTTCTACTAGCAAATCTTTTACCCTAGATGTTATTTACTCATTTAACCTGATTATAAATTACATCTTTTTCTTCCTTCCTTGGAATCTCTTCCTATCAGATTTGCTTCTTTCTCACTGTCTTCCTTATTCCTTTGATACAGGAAGAAGTATCATTATCAACTGCAGCAATCAAAGCAACACTCATAGAAAAATACCGATGGTCTGAGTATGCAACCACTGCAAGAGAAAGAATCAAGGAAATATCAAACATAGTAAGAAGCCCTTAACTCAAAATGTTATTACTAACTATTGTTTACAGAACATAGAACTTCATGTAATTAATAATATTCTTTGCCTGAGCTGAAACTGTTATTATCCAGCTAGATAAGCTGTGAAAAAAATAGTATAACAATGATGGACTCATCTTGTGCCATAAAGAAAAGGGAGATAAATAGAGAAAGGTGAACCTTTCACACTCTAAGAACCTTTCTTTTATTCATTTATTTCTTAGCTAGTTTTTGGCTTCATGTGAAAATGCAATAATATTAGAAATCCCTTCGAAGAAGAGATCATGACTGTCAGAAAACACATGTACTTGAATTTAAAGACATATGCATAGGAAAATGATCAATATATAATGGTTCACTGAACTATTAATACTCCATTTTGCAACAATTGGAAACATGTTTTGTGGGATGTAAAGGCCAAGGAATTAATCATGTTACAGGAAGGACATGATTTTGAAAGTAAAAGGAAATGCGAAGCCACATGGTGGAAGGAACTATCAATGCTGACTCAGAGATCTTGCCTGAACATGTCCAGAGATTTGGGATACTACTGGATAAGGATAACTACCTATGTCGCCTTATCTTTGTGCGTTGGAACAATCTTCCATGATGTCGGAACGAGTTACAGAGCCATTTTTGCCAGAGGATCATGTGCCGGTTTTATCTCAGGTTTCATGACCTTCATGTCCATTGGGAGCTTCCCTTCTTTCTTAGAAGAAATGAAGGTATAAAAAGTTAATCTGATACAAAATTAAAACGTTAAAAACATATGCATTTAGTTCTCTTACCTTTTACCCTCTGGATTCAGGTCTTCTACAAAGAAAGAATGGGTGGTTATTATGGCGTTGGAGTCTACATTCTCTCAAATTTTCTCTCTTCCTTTCCGTTTTTGGCAGTGATGTCCACTGCTACAGGGGCTATAAGCTATTATATGGTTAAGTCTCGTTCAGAATTTTCACACTTTTTGTATATCACTCTTGATCTTATGGGCTGCATTGCGGTTGTGGAGAGCTCCATGATGGTTATAGCTTCACTGGTTCCCAACTTCCTCATGGGATTGACAATTGGAGCAGGATATATTGTAAGAAAACTATATACTACATATAATATAACCCCATTTTCAGTTGAATAATCGTTGTTGCTGATTTTAGTGCGTATGTGTTTGCAGGGTCTTATGATGATGACTTCTGGCTTTTTCCGTCCACTCCCTGATCTTCCCAAAATCTTCTGGCGTTACCCAATATCATACATCAATTATGGCGCATGGGGATTACAGGTAAAATTAGAGGCATTACCTTCAAAAGGGCATGATCAAAAGGATATATAATATATGAGCTGAATTATCTGGGACTGAAATTTAGCCTTACTTTTACTGATTATGGGAACGCAGGGAGCTTTCAAGAATGACTTGATTGGAATGGAGTTTGATCCCTTAGAACCTGGTGACCCGAAACTGAAAGGAGAATTCATCCTCAAAACCATGCTTGGCATTCATATTGATAATTCAAAGTGGTGGGACATAGCTGCAATCATGATCCTCCTCATATCGCTTAGAGTTCTTTTCTTTTTCATTCTGAAATTCAAGGAGAGAGCAGCACCTTTTCTTTATAGCATCTACGCCAGGCAAACTCTGGAACGTATAAAAAAGCGACCTTCGTTCAGGAAAGTACCATCTTTCGCTTCCAAACGCCACCAATCACTGCATCCCTTGTCTCCTCCAGAGGATCTCAACTCGCTCATCCATTAGAACCATCATTTGCTGATACATATATGTAAGAGTAATTACTCAGTTGCTATTATCTCTTTAGGAATGATTATTAACTGTCATAAGCTCTGTAAATAAAGCATATAGATGGTGTTCTTACATTTTTTTTTTTTAAATTAATCAATCCGATGAGTTATTTTTATGAGTTTGTCTAACTTACTCAAAGTACAAACGGAATTAAACGAAGTTGTCTCGTATTCTTTTGAGCTTTTGTCGTATCAAGTGAATGATCAATGCTCTCCTATAAAGAAAGCGATGATTCCTCTGCCACAGAAAATGTAAGAAATGGAAGATGTTCAAGAGCAGCAAATCAAACAACACAACATTCACAAACAACAAATCAAACAACACAACATTCACAAACAACAAATCAAACAACACAACATTCACCAACAATAAATCAAACAAGACAACAAGGACTCCAAATTGTAGCTGAATTCCGACGCGAGGTGGCGATCGGTGCTAATCACGCATCTGGGAAGTTTGGCCACCGCTCCAACATAACTATACTTCTCGAGGGGAGGGCATTCCTTTTATCACAAGCTTAACCTACCACTGGATGCCCAATGGCCAATAATTTAGAAAAGTGAGAACCAGTTTCAGAGGCCATCGCTTCCCCGTTTTAGAGGAATTGTCGTAACTAAACCATTTATGTAAATTTCTTGAAGCTCAAGAACCAATTGAATAATATTTTCTCTAAGATATTAAGTGTATAAGATTTTAGATATATCTCTCTAGTTATTACTAGAGGGTTGAGGTTGATGGTGTAGTATTTGAAATAAATTAACTAAATAAGAACTTTGTTTTTTTAATCAATCACTTTGAACCGGTATCAGAGCTTTTAATATTAGGAGTTCTCCTTTGAATTGTTGTCGAAATCTTTGTTGGACTTTTCGTCAAAACTTTCATCGGAGTTATTGTTGTTGTCGTCATTGTTATTGTTTTGAAAAAAAATTTCTCTAAAAAGTGTTATTTATGTTCCAAAATTGTCTTATAATCTTATTTTTGTTGTCATTAGAGCTATTGTTGTTACTGTTGTTATTATTGTCATCACTATTGTTATTGTCAAAAAAAAAATTGTCTAAAGATGTCCTTTATATTCTAAAATTCTGTGATAAACTTATTTTTGTTAGAAAACACATATAGGACCTAAATTGTTTTGTAACATTTGTCCCACTTATCGCATTTTTCAAATCTCGTCACAAGAGGGACGATTTGAACTATTAAAAAATGGGAAGGATTGTATTATTTTAACAACTTGGAATGAATTGTTCATTACTTTGATGAATTGTTCATTGCTTTGAGAAAAGAAACTCCTTATTTCACTTCAAGAAACATTCAAGTATAAGAATAATCAAGCCATAAATGAAACGATGACGATGAATGTCTTAGAAAAGAACAAGAGGTGAAAAACGGTTGACATATCACTGGATAAAAAAGTAATAGGATGCATGAGTTTATAATGTAAAATATAAATTTGGTGGCACAGTATAAAGAAAGGTCAGTTGTAAAGAATACACCCAACCTTATAGTTGATTATGGGAAGACATTTACTCCGAATACAAAGATGAATACTATTAGAATCAACCTCTCATTGTCATTATTTTGGTTAAAAATTGTAACAACTATGTGAATATTTTTTCCTGCATGGACAATTAAAGAAAGAAGTTTACATGAAAATTTCTCCAGGTTCTAAACCTATTGAAGAAGGGAATAAAGTGTTCATGTTGAAAGAAGCTTGTATGAACTCAAATAGTCATCCCATGTTTGGTTTAGTAGGCTCACTCAAGTGATGATCTTTCTGGAGTCAAGATGACCATATCTTATTCATCAAACATTCTCCAAAAGTAAACTTACTCTACTCTTAGTCTATATTGATAATATAATTCTTTCAAGAGACAATGAACCTGAAAAACAAATCTCAAAAGAAAAGTTCAATACCCAATTTAAAATGGAGGATCTACAAAAATAAAACTACTTCATTAGAATAGAAATAGCTTACTCAAATAAAGACATATTTATCTCTCAAACAAAAGTATATTCTTGATCATGTCTAAGAAACATGAAAGATTAACCGCAATAGTTCTTATAAAATAAAACCTTAAAATTGGAAGCTATGGGGACAATTCTATTGTGAATAAAGATCAATAGACTTGTAAGGGAGCTCATTTGTTTACCTCACACTAGACTAGACATAGTCTATGGACTTCTAAGGAAGCTCATTTGTTTACCTCACACTAGACTTGACATAGTCTATGTTGGAAGTGTAATTAGTCCTGTTCATGTCATCCAAGCGTGATCCAAAATAAAACATTTATAAGTTGTTAACAAAATCCTTTAATATTTGAAAACAAGTTTAGGAAGAGAATTATTGTTTAAGAGAAATGAAAACTAGGATTAGAAATACATATGAATGGGACTATGCAAATCTGTCACAAATGAGAAATCTATCTTAAGATATTGTTTGTTCTTGGGTGAAAATTTGATGACTAGGAAAGAAACAAAATGGTTTTGCAAGGTCTAAGACAAAAACTGAACTCAAAGCTATGACACATGTAGTGTATAAATTGTTATGACTGATAATTATTGGCATGTGAAGAGACACCGAGATAGATTGACACCATATGTAACTCGAATAGAAAAAATAAGGCAACACTAAAGAAAGTAAGAAACTACAGAATGTCTACTGGAACACGTACAAATTTTATGTACATCATGCGGCCAATTTCTCTCTTTCAGACGTTTACACCACCAATCTAACCATTCGTGAATCAGATTTTATAATTAGCAATAAGTGCAACACACGTCACTCTTTCTGGGGTTTCTTCTCATTAGATTCTCCATTTTCAACTCGATTGTCAAAACCGTGATAAGGAACTTCGATCATTGGCCTAGGAATTGGTCGTTCCTTGAAATCCTCGGGAAAACATTCAAAGTCAGGACCAAAGTTGAACTTAACCGTGCAGTTTGGTTCATTAGGTAGAGTAAACATTGATGCGGCAGGATAGTAACGACCACCGTGGAGATCCTTGAAAGCTACACCTTGGCATATGCCATTTTTAAAGAATGATATCTCGCTTCCTGCACACAATATAATATATGAAACTTAAAAATTGAACACATAAAATACAACATACAGTTCCCGCAAAAAAAAAACAATACAACAGTTAAGGGAATATGTTTGTACTATATGCAAGGGAACAACAATAATATCAAGCCCTTTTCTTACTTAGCAGACTCGGCTACATGGATCAAATAATGTCATCTCCTGTAGACGTGTACTACATGCAAGGGAGGCGGTTATTAAATGTCAACACTTTTTTCAATTAAGGGATAAGGAGCACAGCTAATGAAGGCCTCTAACAAAAGTTTATTAACTATCAGGTTTTCAAGGATTCATTGACAAGCACCCACCGGCACAAATTGTATTTAACTACCAGCAAAAATGCTTCACATATATTTACTATTCTACATTCTCACTTTCTCAGCCACTTCCAAACATTTCATAGGGGTAAGAAATTAGTGCATTTGGGAAAATTTCAATATAATCTCCATAATTACACTGTATTCACAAGCTCCTACTCGCCCATGGCCATGGTCTCCTTAACATCACAGCATGTATACTCACTTAAACCTCTAATCCATAAATTGTCAAACCATTAGTATTGTAAATATAGCATGGGTGACCTGGATAATGTTGACCCAGTTTTTTGGGTGCTTATCTTCAAAAAAAAATCCTCCAATTAACTTTTATAGAAGCTCTATATTTTGGGCATTTTACATTTAAAATAAAAAACTACATTCCTTATTAAAAGCTTTCTTAAATTGTATTTCATATTCCATCTTTTGAGAAGAAGAGAGTTCAAAAAAATTGGATCAGCATCAACATTAAAGAAGATTTCCAATATGGGGTAGGGATGGAAACTAGTAAGCTAACAAAAAAAAAAAAAGCATTGACCTACTTGTACAGAGTAATCTGAAATCAAGTTCCACCTATCTCACTGCCCAAGAATATCCTAGATGTGCATCCATATATAAGTCCCTATCCAAATTACAAAATATCCCACATCCACGATAAGTCCTATCAATAAGATTTGAACTTTGAAATATGAAATAACCCATAGTACTCAGGATTTGCCAGTATACTTTAAATTGTATTGAAAACAGTGTTCCACATGATTCATCAGAGTGGAAATGATGAAGGCACATGAGACTTTCCCCATTTTCCAATTCTGGTCATGCCACCAACACATGTTAACCAAGTTTTAGACGATTCTTAGGTGTTTCAACTTAGTTTTGTTACAAATAGAAAGAAAAAGAACACGAAAACCTTATTGTCATGTTCTACTCTCATCTCTGCCACATGTCTCTAGGTTGCAATGGGTGAAAATTTTGAACAAATACTCTCATCTCTGTTTCTGTCAAGTTTTTTTTTCAATGATCCCTCTCATCTGTATTATTCTCTTTGGAGGCTCTGATCTCTGTTTTATCAAACCTCAAACACTATTTCTAGACTCTTACATACAAACATTTTGCTTCTATTTCTCTAACAACTTTAGCATTTCTCAATTAAGTTTCACAAGATGGGTCCAAGTTTCCGTTAATGTTTTAATTATGTTCATTGTCCTATAAATCATTAACTTCCGTTGATTCGAGTTCTGCAGGTTCTTTTAGTCTATTCTACATATTTTAGCAGGGTTTCCAAGCCTATTAGCAGCTTCACCATTCATTACAAGTATATGGTACATCTTGGCAACATTCAGTTTCCCATACTTTGAAAATCTAGGCAGAAAATAGAACCAATAACAAAATCACAATAAAGTAATCGAGAAATACAAACAAGGTTGTCAGTCAAATTTTCTCCCTCCGCCCAAAAACATGAATAATTAACTAAGCCCTCAAACACTAAGAAAGCAACCACCAGGTATTTCAGTAGTATCTTAACTTAAAAAAATCACCAAGTGCAAATCTATCATTGAAGATTCAGTTTCCTAGCTGAAAAACGTAAATGAGAATCATGAAAACTAAATAACAAAGTTGAAAACTGACCAGGCACCACTTTGGGTGGATCTTCCTTAGCATCTTGAGCACAAACATATCGCTGGCCTTTATACCACACCAACTGAGGTGTATTGGGCGCATAATTTTTGCCATCAGGCAAATTGATGTAGAAACCAATAACATCCCCTTCCTTGTACCCTTCCTCTCCATACTTCTCCCTACTCGCCTTATGAATCTTACTCCCATCAATGTCCCGATAGCCAAAACTGTTCCCATCGTACCCAACCGGAGCCTGCAAATCACCCTTCTCAGTCGACCACCCAAGGCGCGTGTGCCCAGTCTCCCCCAACTTCACAACCCTAATCTCGAAGTACCACGCGCCTTCCACGACTCCGCGCGTTGCCCTCACCATTCTGTAACCCTTGGTGCTCCCCGCACTCATTCTGTCCTCGCTCAATTCCACCTTCTCTGCTTTGTAAACCTTCGACAGACAAATCTTCATCTCCGCCGTGTCGTCGCTCTTGTCGGGGAACCGCGGCACCGGCGTAATCAGCACGTTGTCCTCGCCGTTTGCATGGTTGTTGTTGTTGCCGTTGTTGTTATTGTTGCGGTTGTTTTTCTTCTTCCCCTTCCGCGTCGACTTCGTCGCCCACACGTTGTTGTTTTTCTTCTTCGATTTTTTCGCGTTCGGCGCCGAGCCGTTCGCTGCGGGAGTAGTCGCATTGTTGGCGCCCTCCGCCGTCGCTGGCACAGGCGAGTCCTCCTTCGCCGCCTCCGCCGTAATAGATGAGAGCTGCTTCTGTTTCTTCGGCGGCGGCTCCTCGTCAGAAGCGTCGCCTTCTTCGCGGCCGGATTTCGGGGACTTTTTGGATCCGTCGGAGGCGGCCTCCTCGTCTGAGAGTTCGTCGGACGGGTCAGGCTCCGATCGCGCGTCGTTAGGTTGCTCGGTTGGGGTATCAGAGGGCGTGCTGGTTGTGGCAGGAGGAGCTTCCGGTGATTCGGAGTCTGTGGCTAGGGCGGTGGTGGCGGTGGTGGGTGGTGGCACCTCGTCCTCTTCATCTTCCTCATCTTTGTAAGTGGCTTGTAAGCTATCCATGACTAGGGTTTGATTTAACGGTGAGAATGAATGGGAGAGCGGAAAAGGGAAGCTCCGACAAGCTCTCAGAAAAGCGTATGTAGTAAAATAGAAGAAAGTGAAAGTAGAGAATAGTGAACTACGACCCAATCAATGACTTTGGGCTTCCTAAGGCCCAATCAGGCCCAGAACAAGGCCTCTGAGTATGGGTTATTTCTTTCTGCACTCCCACTCCACAATTTCAACCTGTACCCTAATGCGAGTTTTAGTCTAATCAAACAATGACATAGGAGTTCGAGAAGTAGATTTTGAATAAGAAAAACAAAAATTATTCATATGCAGTCATATTGTGTCTTTCATTGCTAAAAACAATTATAATATTGATTAAAATATTTGTATAAAATATTGGTTTAACAGTATTATATTAAAGTGATTAAATGTTATACACAATAGATTTGACAAGAGATTATTGTGACTATATTAATATTTATTATTGTGACAAGCTATTAGGTAATATAAGTTTATGGATGATTAAATTAGTTGATTACTTAATGATATTAATTAGATGATTAACAAGATGTTTGACTTTTGTGTGTATGATATTTGTAAATAATATTAATTTTATGTTTGTGCAATTTGTGTTATCTTTAACATGTGATGACAGTGTGTTACGCAACAAAAGCAAAAAAAAAATTAGATAGAAGTATTCAAAATACTATGGAAAAGAATAATATTTTGTGTAAATGTATGTCTGTCCATGTAAAAAAATGACATAAATATACTTAAATATAAATGTAACAATGTGTAAATGCACGATGGATGAGTAGATAGAGTGTAAATAGAAATTAAATAAGATTAAATTTAATTTTGGTCCCTTAACTGTTATTAAACATGTAATTTTTTTTAAAATTTTAGACTAATTTAGTTTTCTTTCTTAAAAATACATTAATTTAATTATTTGAAAAAAATTGTTAAGTTTATTTGAGATTCGAATGTTTTTTTGATTATCATTGGAGTATAACCAAAACCATGTTTAACTCTTTTAAATATCAGTGATAAAGTTTTTAAAACTAAAATATTTTGTGTATATGCGGGTACATGCATGTCCATGTGAAAAAGATGACAATTTTTTTTAAAAAATTTTATATAAACATACTTAAATGCACGATGGATGAGTAAATAAAGTGTAAATAGAAATTAAATGAGATTAAATTTAATTTTGACCCCTTAATTGTTATTAAATATTATAATTATTTTTTTTGGTTAAAATTTTGCACTAATTTAGTTTTTTTTTTTAAATGCATGAATTTAATTATTTAAAAAAAATTGTTAAGTTCATTTGAGGTTCAAATATGTTTCTTGGCTAAAATTGGAGTATATCCAAAAACATGTTTAACCCTACTAAATATTAATAATGAAATTTTTAAAACTAAAATTAAACCGTTTCTTTTACAAGATATGTCATTTCAAAACTCGTAAGATAATTCTTAAAAATAAATAAATAAATCACATAAAAAATATAAGAGGGAAAAGAGAATGAGAGAATGTATTGTCCATAAGCATTTTAGCTCCGTCACGATTTTGTCTTTAAAAGACATTTCAAATGATGGAAGGAGGTAGGAGTATTTAAACTTTGCTTGACCTCAACTTTTAAGCGATGTGGAACTTATTGGGTGTACCGAATATATATATATATATATATATATATATATATATATATATATATATATATATATATATATATATATATTCTATGTTAAGATTTTAGGGATTTACAATAAGCTCTTTACTTAACTTTTTCTTTTGACTTAAACCTGCTGCTGTGCAATTACAGTTTCGTCCATATGAGTTGATTTTAGTTTATAAATTGATTTGTGCAGAGCTGATGTAACTAATACGCGTAAAATTCAATTCAACAATTGTCTGAAAAGTTGAACCCACTTAATGTGTTCACTATTTAGTTGAATTTCCAGAATAAGTCATGGACGAACAGTTTTGTTATGGCTCAGAGTAATATTAATAATTATTTCACTATTTTATTAAAAAAAAACCCTGTAAATGTTTAAAAAAAATAAAGCATTAATTTAATGTCTAAAAAGATAAAATGAATGAACGAGGGGTTGTTTGGTTGACTAGAGAATCTGGGAAGGAGTGACTGAGTCTGAGTCTGATTATATTGAAAAAGTATAGAAATGTGTGAACTCCATAAATGGTATGAAGAATTTTTTTTGTTCAAAATTTTGTTTTTTCAATAACAAAGAAATAAAATCAGTCAATAAATAATAAGAATAAAGTAAAACTCTGTAACAAAAATATTTTATCTAATTAAATTAAATTATTTTATTACTTTCAATTATTTATTTCTCCAATGATGGAGAGTGGTCTTACATTTATTGCCAACCATGACCAAATGTGGGAGAAAATGGAAAAGGTTGACAGAAGTTGTGAGAAAACATTAATTGTTTGTTATAATTAATATCTCAAAAGAATGTGAAAATTTCCATTTTTGTGATTTTTAATTTTTTAGTCTAGAAGACAAAGATGTCAATTTTTTTTTCAAATTACATAGTTTGAACAAATTATATAACAAACATGTTAGGTTGGGTTGGGTAGTTGGTGTGGTTTGGTTGACTATAAATGCGTGAATTGCGTTTTGCGCGTAAACTCCACTTTTCTCTTTATTTATTTTTTTCCTTTTTTTTCAAATCAAATGTTATATTAATAGAAATAAAAAAGAAATACAGAGAAAAAAAATCCACTCCACTATTTATAAAAAATAATAAAATAATTGATAATATCACATTAATATAATATAATATAATATAATATAATATTATATATATATATATATATATATATATATAAATAAAGTAATATTAATTGTACCGAGTAGTTTGTTTGTGAGTAATTAATATTGGTAAAGGAAAACTTGATATATCCACTTTAATAAGTTTCTTTCCAAATCCTTTAAATTTTAATAGCAGCTTAATAGAAAGAAAAAAGAGATAATTGATATTATAGTTTAAATAATTTTTTATTAATCATTGTGCTTCCTCTAAAAGGAAAAATAGAAACTTTTTTAATAAATTTATTCATCAAAACTCGTGGTATATTTAGTAGAATAACTATGAAGCAAAATAAAATGAAATTATTTATAATATAATTAAAAAAAATCCTACATCAGTTTATCTAAAAATAATTTAATTGTTGTGCTAATTTTTATTTTTTGATTGTTATTAAAGAAAAAGGTCACATATGTATTTATACTAATTACTATTATATATAAACTAATGTGACTGACTTCTATAATAGTTAATTTTAAAATTACATGATATTTTTTTATTGACTTATGTAAAATTTATATACTAATATTGTAGAAAAACTGAACTTATTCGTTTATTAATGTCTTTCATATATTCTAACATTATATACTATACTCTAAAAATAGTTTATGCCCAAATAAAATTAAATTTTATGCTTTTATTTCTGTTTTGATTAAATAAATACGTGGGTATATTTTGAATATTCTCTTTGATGTATGTAATTGAACAATCCCATAGAATTGTATTTTTTTATGGTGATGTTTTAGATTGATGTGATTGAAAATGGTTTAAATGGTAATTTATTTGACCAAAGTATAGTGTGTCTATTAAGTAGTTAGATTATTAATGGAAAAAAGATGTTTTATATTTAATAACTTCAAAATCACTTATATATAAAGAAGATTTTTAGGTTTGAAATTCATTAAAATTCATGTATAAACAAAGTTAGACACATGATAAATGATTCTCGATACTAATAAGTCACTCATCATTTAAAAGTTAAATTTAAACGTATTTTATATTTTTTTTTTCTTTTTCTATTCTCTAATATACTTTTAAAGATAAAATTTCGACAGGACAAACAATATATAAAAAAATATCATTTTATTTGAGTGATTCGATACACATTCTCCATATATGTTTTTAAAAAGTCACTAAGTCATAAATTTAAAATTTTTAATATTTGTATAAACCTCAAGTAATTTTGATTTCATGTTTATTCTAATAACTTTCAAATTTTAAATTCCTAATGTACATAATATTAATTTATCTTTATAATTTGACATGCATAAATATTATAATTATCATCTCTTGCGGATTTATTTTTAGAAACACAAAAATATTTTTATTATAATTTTTAAATATTCTGAATATTAATTATAAATTTATAACTTTGGGAATAAATTTTCATCCCCATGAACATCTCGACTTACTTCTAAAAAACGACATTCAATTCAGTATTTATTTCAGAATAAAATGCAATTCATACAAATAAATAAATAAATTTCATGAATGATATTTATGAAAATGAAGTTTTTAAAATTCTTTTATTAATGATTGGGAAATAACTTTTCCTTCACGATAAAAGATTTTCATGAATGATATTTTAAAGAATCAGAATGTCAATTTATTCCATGCTTATTGGGAAGAATGATTTTTTCAGTGCAAGATCCTCAACATACTTTTAATAATGATATTCTTAAAATTATTTTATGCTTATGCAAATGAATGATTCTTCCTTTACAAAATCCTCCTCAACAAAATTATCACTTATAAAAAGTAAATAATCTCTAATGGCATATAATAATGCCGAGGTACCAAACAAAAATTGTTTTAAAATATTTAAAAATATTTAAATAGTACAAATTGAATTTCATAATTGTCTTAAGATTTTAAGAAATAAAAAAGGAAAAGAAGGTTCCTAATGATGTGATAGGACTTAGCTACACACAACATCATGCAATAACATAGATTCATTAATAATTTTAGTTAAAGAAGAAAGGTATTTGATTTTATCATTCATTAATGTAGTGGGTTTGTGGTCCTCATTTCCAAAATGTCATTAATTCCTCAAAATGATTAATGAATAAAAATATAATATATATATATATATATATATATATATATATATATATATAAAGTGTATATAAGTCTTTATTTTAAACTATTAAGTTACAATTGTACAAATATATTTTTTAAATATATTTTTATTTTCAACTATTAAGTTACAATTGTACAAATATATTTTTTAAATATATGTTAAATATACATGATTTATTTCACTTTGACCTCATCTTATTTTAATTGGTCTGACTTGGAGATGAATCGGTCCATAAATATTGAATGTTAGATATTCAGGATTTTTTTTGTTTATATTTATGTTCTAAATGTATCTTATTTATATTTTTTAAATTAAAATAATTATTTTAGTAATTATATTTTTAGTAATTATTTTCTAAATTTAATTACTTTTTTATTTAATCACTTCTATACATTTATTGAATTTTTTCAATTATAAAATCATTTACAAACTAAAAACATCTATTTACAATAAAATTATAAAAAAATTATATTTACAATAAAATTATAAAAAAAAATATGTGATGCATATGTTCTCACTAATAAATATCAAAGTGATTAATAGAATAATAAGTTTTTTTTTTTCATTTTTCATTACTAATATTTTAATTGGAAAGGTGCAAAAATTGGTCAAAATTTAATTTTAGTCTTTATATTAAGTATTTATATATTTGGCCAATCTACCTTTAAATAATTGAAGTTCTTAAAATTGACACCAATCATCAGTCTAATTCTTAAGTATAAGTTAAATTATTTCAATTTAACAACCAATCTTAATTTAATATATAATAAGCATTAGTCCAAAAGACTAAATAATTTTTTTTTGTGTGAAGAAGACTAAATTTATTGACTCGTACAAACTTGACTATAGACGAAGCAATTATTACTATTATTATTTTTATTCACAATATCAAGAATTGAATGAACTGATAATATTAATAAAAGAAATAAAATTAATATGCATGTTAATATGGAAGCACAGATTAATTAATTATTAATTAACTAATTAATTGCATTGCTATACTCACAAAATATTATCTATCTGTAGAGAGGAATTAATTAGTCTTGTAGTAATTAACTTATAAGAAAAAGAAGAAAAAAACAAAACAAAAACCTGAAAACCCCACTGTTTCTGGGTTGTTCGAAATTTGAACAAAAAGTTTAATCTATTATACAGAAACAGCATGTGCCATGCGTTGCGTTGAGTTGTATATATATGAATATAAGTAAACAAATTTGAAGGTCAAAATTCTTCAGACACTTTGGATTGTATTGTGTTGGAGCAGAAACGAGACAAAGGGATCCCAATTATTCGTCTTCCTTTGTTCTCTGTCTTCTCCATTTCCCTCTAATGGCTCCAAACAAGCTCAATTCATCGGTAATTTAATTTCTATCTTCGTTAATTTTTCATAATCTTCTTAATTTCAGCTTCAATTATGTTTTTTTCCTTTGTCTTTTAATCTTAATTGTTGGTTGGTTCGCGTCATGAATTGATAGGGTTTTTCTTCGCTGGCAAGTTTGCTCATTAGGATGCTTTGTTTTGTGTTTATTTTGAGGTTTGGAGTTGTGTTCCTGGAATCTGGGAGCCGGGGAATCCTTTACTGTTACAATTGGCTACAATTTTCAAACTATTGCTTTTAAGGAAAATGAAAGTGGGGGTGTCCAAAAATGAGTTAGAGTCAAAATTGGCCTTGATTTCCTTCATTACTTGTAGGATCAGCGTCTAGTGGGATTGCTTGTGTTAACAAAATTTATTGATTGTTAGGTGGGATTAGTTGTAAACCACTACTCTTCATGGCAGTCTGTGCTACCTTTATATCTCTCTGACACTGAGATGTATCTGCCAATATGAATACCTACTGGTCATTTGCATGTTCATGCTTATAATCAAACAAAGCACGACCGAAGTTCACATATATCAGAATTTGTGACAAGTGTATACTTCTTGTTTTTGTGACTTTTGCCTGATTTACTTTATGCAGCAGGGAAAGACTAGCATGTCATGTTCACAGGCTGAGAATGGTTTTGTCAATTCCTTTTCTCTATTTCCTGAGAAAGCAGTGGAAGAGATTCTTCAATCTCCCATCCAGGGATCGGATGACCATCTTATAGAGTTCTCTGAAGCTTTAAGAAGTATGATCGTATTCTGTTCAAATTATTAATATCAACTGCAACAAGACATGATCTTGATGCAAAGATCTTTGTCCTTATTTTGTCTTGAACTCCTTCTAGCTGTTGCAAAGGCTCTCAGGCAAGTTGCTGAAGGGAAAGCTTCTGCTCAAGCTGAGGCTGCTGAATGGAAACGTAAATTTGAGCTGGAGAGGGATCGGAATCTGAAGTTTGAACATACAGGTTCTAATAACTGAATAACTACAAGATGAAGAGTCTTTATTTTTAAATTTTCCATTCTGTTGTGGTTGTTATTGGAAAAGGAAAATAAACTATCTGTTTTTGACTTAACTGTGATCATGCTCTCTTATACTTGTTGATTTATGAACAATTTATTTCTTTTTTGTCAATTCTATTCTCGTATTTCAGTTACTTTCATTGTATGTTACTTTTTATTATCCCTTTTCATACCACTCATCTTATCCAAATTTGCTGTCTCAAGTATTTGTTCTATGCAATGGAATTTCTGTCTTTTACTGATTGGAATTCAAGTTAGGTGTATGTGCTGTTTAGAAGTGATGAAGCGTACTTTTATTTTCTCGAAGAGAGTACTTTTCCGGTTTCATTTTTTGTTCTTGTATGTTTTTACGGTTGAAATCTTTTGCTAAATATGTAGCTTTGTTCATTGCATGTTTTCAGTGTGTGTTCATGGTCATTCAACTGATGAAAATATAATACCCCTATTTTCGTAAAGTTGCAAAAAAGTTAGTTTGATGATCTCAATCTTGACCTCAAGGAAGTAAACAATTAAATATTTTGGATGTTAAGATGTACCTTCTAAGCTTCTGACATCTACGAAGGTCCCACCGGCAATACTGAACGTTTTTTAAGATATGGTGATTGAAGCATTAAAGTGAATGCTAGAATTTTCTATTTTTCCATGTCTTCTATATTTATGTTTCCATGTGGCCTATTTCATTATGTAGTTTCTATCTCTTCAGCTAAGTGGTGTTCTATCTATATCTCAACTTTGGAAGTTTGTAATTTCTGATTGCTGTTTGTTTTTATTGCAGAAAAATCATGTTTTGAGCATCAGGTTGATCTTGATGATATGAGGACAAATAGCCCTGCCAAACAACCTACATCGTGTAATGTAGCTAATGGACAGTCTGGAAAATGTTGTTCGAGGAATGGTATTTGCTCGCATGAGGTTCTTAAGGATGGAACACCCACTTCTGATTCCAAAATAGTCAAAAAGGTATTTTATAATTCCGTGATCGAAACAAATTGGGCTATATGATCAACCCGACACAGTCGGGTGTCCTGTTGATATTTTATATTTTGAAATATTTGTGTCTCAGTGCAAGTGTTTGTCTAGCCTTATATTTTTTTACATTTCTCATGTTCAAACATCCATAAGACTGAACAGATTATGATTCTTCAGAACAGCACAAGCTGTTGAGCCTTTACATTCAAATGACAACTGGGTTAACTATGTTATTACTGGTGTATAATTAGGGAAATTACTACTAAATTTTTTTGTGCACCTTTTTCCATGACATCATGCAAGTACCATCACCACATGTTTTACAAAATTTGTCCTACCAGTAACTAATTCATATCCGAGTAGTTTTCTATTTGTAGTGTGTCAGTTAATCTTAACATTACAAACCCAACCTTAACTAAACAACAAGAAAACCTTGTCTGACTGAGATTCGCTACATATAAATCACACAACGTCTTTTGGCTTTGCTAAAAGTCAGAGCTTCAAGACTACTATCTATCTTTAGATCTCCTTTGACAATTTATTCCAAGCTCCTTTTTCATCTCCTCCTCTGTACAGGACTAAAAATTGTGCCATATACTCTTCTTGCCAGTGCCACTCATGGCCAATTTTGTGCATGTCCAAACCGGCTTAAATCGGTTTTCTATCATCTTTTCCTCAATCAGTGGCTACACCATTCTTTTCTTGTATATAACCACCTGACCTTTCTTGTGTGGCCACACATCCATCTTAATATTCTCATTTATGCTACTTTCACCTTCCTCTTATTTTGTCCCTTTAAAGTCCGACACTTACTATCATATAATATAGTCAGACCTATAGCAATGCAAAAGCAGCTTGCCATTGAGTTCAGTCGGGACTTTGTGATCACAGTAACCCTTGATGCTGATAGAACATAAATTTAAATATCAGAATATCAGAGAATGTATGTGGAATTTTTATTATTGTTTAAATACTATATTCCAATCATTCAACAATAACAGAATTAGTAAATAAGTCCCAACATAAAAGCTGCACTGTAAGGAATGGAGGGATGCTAGAAGGACTTGCAGTCGTAATTTCATTCCTGCCATTGCACCTGAGAAGGAAGGGAATACTCAGAAAGGGTTTGAGAAACAGAGAGAAATCTGAGAGGAGAGAGAATTACCACAATTTGCCTACCTAACAAAATCTTGTACCGTGATATTTGGTATTCTCTTTCTGTTACTCTTCCTTGGCTCCACAATTTTCGAATTGGTTGCCACTTGTCCTCCCTTTGTAACTAATTTGGGATTTGTCTTTTTGTGCATAGACCTTCCATGTCATCAGTCTTGTTTTTCTTCCTTCAGATGCCTCTTTCTCTATTTTATGCATCCCACAAGTATCTTGCGATTGACATCCTCATTAATTTCTACATGATTTTGTATTATTTATTCCATATATTTAAACTTAAAAGTCTGTGCTAAGGCACCTTCTTCTATTTTTACTTACAAATAATATTCTTTTATCTCCTACTAAATTTGCAATTCATAAGCTTCGCTTAGTTGCTGCTTAAGCTAATTAGTCTTAATTTATTTCTTTATTCTGAGCAGGCTTCATTTAAACTTTCATGGTTCTGCAAAGATGATCAAAGTGACCAGTACAAACATGACATTGTCTCTTTTGAAAGAGGAAATATAACCACTGCTCAGCGCAGTAGTAAGCAGGTGTTTCTTGTTGTGGGCGATTTGATTTTATTGCTCTTGTGACCGATAATCTTGTCTCCTTTTTTCTAAACTTTGTTGTAATGCTAATTGTAAATTTACAATGGCTATACTTGTATATTGTCTAATTCAGAAGTTTATTTATTTCAGATCTCTTTGAAGTGGCAATCATGCCCACAGACAGTGCTCATATTGACCAAACCAAACTCAGTTTCAGTTCAAATTCTGTGTTCTGAAATGGTTAGGTATGAACTCTAATATATTGTTTGTTTTAACGTTTGGTTCTCCCAAAGTTGGGTTTTCCTTAATACAATACTGATTTTAGATTGAAACTCTTCATGAAAGTAAGGATTATGCTGATATGGAAATTAATTTTGATCATAGATCTCAACTCATTTTACATTTTTATACAAAACTTGATACATTTGATGGTGTCTGTCATTCATATTTATGCACATGAAAATGTGATAGTCTTAACTTTCAATCATAATGGATGGTTAAGATTCCATTCTCTCACTAGATTCGTGCAAAATATAAGTTAGCCTAACTTTTCAATTCATTTTTGTGAGTTTGATGTGACTAAGTGAAGATTGTTTATTTTCAAGTTTAACTCCAATTCTCATTATGTAGTATTATTTACATCTATCCTGTACCTTTTTAGCCTTCGATGTATTTGTCTTTGGTTCAAGTGAATAACCAGTTATACAGAACGGAAACTTTATTTTGATTTTAGCATTTCAGCTCATGGCAAACCTTCATTTAAATCTACTGTGTGCTTCTTTTTTATCATTCCCAGATGGTTGAGGCAACAAAAGAATCTACACATCTATGTAGAACCACGTGTCAGGGTTGAGCTTTTGGCAGAATCATCATACTTTAACTTTGTAGAAACCTGGAATGATGGTAAGCAATTAAATTCATAAAAGGACAGTTTTCACTTAATCGCCTTCACAAAATTTTCTGGCTTGTACACCAAGGTGTGTGTGTGTGTTCATACAATATATCCTTTATTATTATTTTCATAAACTATTTTGCATACTTTATTTTTCTGAAAATTATAATTATTTGAACAATGACATTTTTTTGTAGACGAGGAAGTTTTGAGGCTGCACACTAAGGTTGACCTCGTGGTAACTCTTGGTGGAGATGGTACTGTTCTATGGGTACGTGAGATCAATTTAAATTAATTTGCCATTGTATAAAAGCAGCACAGATTTCTAATACACATTCAAGCTATTAATTTGCTTTATTTTGTCTCGGGAAAAAACTATTTCTGATCCAAATCTAGAAAGGTTCACTTTTCAAAGTGAAACCTGTCAACTTTGTCACATAAAATATGATTAGAAGCCAGAAATTATTTGCCTAAAATTTAACCAACAGGCATTGTGAACCAAAGAAACTCTTGGATTTCCAGTATTTTATCCATATTACTAATGTTGAAGTTTAAGCACTTCTTCAGTTGCTGATTTTTTAGTTTATTATTATTAGTAGTAATAGTATATATTTCTTGATGGTTTATTTTTGTGAATGATTCTATGCATCGAGACAGTTTCGAGGGAAAGATATCATGTTGAGGTAAATCTGAATAGGTATTTACATAGTGTACTAAATCACTAAAAAACTTTTTCATCCTAAGAGTATAAATTTCATTTAATTAATTACTGATCTTGGATTTGCGTAACTTTTCCTTTTGGATTGAGTTTTCTAAGAATATGATGACTGTTACACTCAGGATGGGGTATCTTTAGTACTATTAATCTCTGGCAATGGATTATTCATTCTTAAAGAGTTTAGTAAATAGATATGATACTTGGTTTTACTTTACCTGTCATATTATTTGTTGTATATTGGTTTGCTTAGGGACATTGATTAATAATGATCATGTACTAAATGTGCAGGCAGCATCTATGTTCAAAGGGCCAGTGCCTCCCATTGTCCCTTTTTCTTTAGGGTCTCTTGGCTTTATGACCCCTTTCTGTATCCTGCAACTTTTATTTACATATATTATTTAGAAGATAGATCAAGATACTAACAGAGTAACTTATTTTGTCCCTCCGGACCTTTTTATTATAGTATCTGTTTTCATTTCTAATTGGAAACTGGACTTAACCATCCTTCAGATAGTGAACATTACAAAGAATGCCTTGAATCAATTTTAAAGGGCCCCATTAGTATCACATTACGGCATCGTTTACAATGTCATGTTATACGAGAAGCAGCTAAAAATGAATATGAAACTGAAGAACCTATGCTTGTTCTAAATGAGGTTACAATTGATCGTGGAATATCTTCTTTCCTCACAAATTTGGAATGCTACTGTGACGACTCCTTTGTCACGTGTGTGCAAGGGGATGGATTAATCCTATCCACTACATCTGGCAGTACAGCATATTCTTTAGCAGCTGGAGGATCAATGGTTCATCCACAGGTACTTTGATGAATAGCTTCTTATTCGTATGGCTTGACTGCATAGTTTAATTTTTTTTTTCTTCTCTGGTAGTGTTTCATCTCGATCGATAAAGATAATATTTTACAATGGAAATTTTGGTCAATCCTTCTCATAAATTAAAGTTTTTTCTCGGCCTTAAAATAGACAATGAATGTAAAATATTTACGACAAATGTTATTAAGGTTGAAGCCATAGATTTTCTGCTTCCTTTGTGATACATGGTATGGTGATTATCCAAAAGAAATAAATCCTTGTGATTTTAGTGGGACTTGACTGTGAAATGAATTTTACAATAGTACCTTTGATTTGCTCAAGCTTTTAGGGGAGCTCAGTGCAATGAATTTCAGTTTTGGGAGGGAATTATGTAGTGCCAGTATGCCACTTGTTTCAGAGGAAATTATTGAAGGTTGTTATAGTCTCCCGAATATTTCTAGAATTGTTAACTGAGGGAAAAATAAGCAATTTGGAAGAAACAGTTGTAGATAAATGAACACTGTGTTTTACTTGGACTACCTTCCAATCGACTCTTCCCATGGTGTGAAAAATGTAAATTTGAAAATTGGGAGAATAAAATTGAATTTGAAAATAAGCAAACTTTATTTGATTGATTTTCTATTTTTCTGAATTAAGTGTCTCAAACAAGTCAAAACTAGAGAATGAAAGTAGAATTCCTTTGTGAACCAATTGCATTTAAATAACATCTACTAAATGCCAGTTCACTAAAAAGGTATCTTCAATGTCTCGGAATGAAATCAGCTATATTTGTTGAACTGCCATAGAAATCTACTCTGTTTGAAGTCACATTCACATTAATCTTACTGTTCCAATGACATCATCACGAAGCTAATCGATTTATTTCATTTTAAGATTAACTATGTTTTTGGTCACCAAGTGATTTGATTTTTGTCTATCTCAAACTTTGATCCTGTTAGGACTTCATCCTTAATAAATGCATGGACGCAGTTCTCCTGACCCAACCCAACGGTGTTAACTGTTAATCATGCTAACCTTTTAAAACGTTGACTGAAGAGGAACTTGCGGATTGCTTTTAATATATGGTTTGTCGTTTGTCATGTCAGAAAACAGTTAACGCTGTTAGACGAAAAGAATTTCATCCATACATTTAGGGACCTAACAGGATCAGATAGGAACAAAAGTCAAAATTGTGTCATAATTTAAGGACGAAAAACATAGTTAAACCTTCAATTTACTTGTCTAGAACTAAATATAAATATAATCATTCTCCACCTCCATCTGAAACTGAGTCTTGAATTGCAGGTTCCAGGTATTTTATTCACCCCAATATGCCCACACTCTCTATCTTTTAGGCCAATGATATTTCCAGAGCATGTGACTTTGAGGGTGCAAGTACCATTCAACAGCAGAAGCCCTGCATGGGCATCATTTGATGGAAAAGACAGGAAGCAATTAGCACCTGGAGATGCACTGGTTTGTAGCATGGCTCCATGGCCTGTTCCTACGGCTTGTTTGGATGATTCTACAAATGATTTCTTGCGCAGCATTCATGAAGGTCTCCATTGGAATTTGAGAAAAACACAATCATTTGATGGCCCTAGAGAAACATGACATAATCTCTTTATCCATCTTTCTTAGTGAACCTGTAGAGAGCATTGTAGTTGGAAACTGGCTAGTTTCTTCATCAGCAATATCTAGAAGCAACTTCAATTTTAGTTCCTTTTCTATAGTTATATATAGTTATAGTTTAGAGTAAATTATTCCCCTCTTACACCTTATCCTCTCTTATTTTATGATGTATGTATACTCACTCCCCTTGAGAAAGAGATGAATATGGATTATTCTTCAGTTCATTTAAATACGAATAAACCTTTTAGTAATAGCTGATGGATATTTTGCCAAAGTATTTTTCAATGATGGTTTTTATTTGCCACCACTTTTAGTAGGAAGAGAAATTGGGTAGACAGAAATTAAAAAAAAAAATGAAAGAAAATTGGTGACGTATAAAATGTAAATTAAAGGAATTTGGTTGAAAAATTAGAAGAAAAAAGAGAGGAAAGATGGATATAACCAGATGAAAATTAAAGTCGAAAAATACATCTGAGAATTACTCTATTTTCATTAACTTTTACTTTCATTTTACCAAATAATTAAATATTATTTTCATCACTCTTATTTTCGTTATTTTACCTTATCTTTTTCATCCAACTAACTTCTTAGTTTTTTGAAAGGCACAAAATTGATTTTAAGTCTGTATAACAATGAGTGAATAAATATAAAAACTTATCTCCGAACCCTTAAAATGTTCAAAATTAGTCAACAATTAAATGAAAGGATACTATAATTAAATAAATTAATATATTAGATAAAAATATATACTATAAAAACGTTTTAAATGTTATTTTTTCGCAATACATTTTCGAAATCAATATATCACTTCTGTACTAAAATGCAATTACCAAAATATACTTTTGTGACTGATAAAAGTGAAATAAAATGAGGAAGAGGGAGACAGCATATAGCAGCTATAATAAAGTGTTTATGAATTCTCAATGGACATTCACAGAGAAGAAGAAAAATATAGTTTTTTTTTAGTTAAATAAATTTAAATATTTTTACTTTTGAAAAAGCAAACGATATAATTATATTTTTAATTTGTGGTAGACAAAGTTAATTTTAATTTATTAAAAAAGTTCAATTTAATTTTCTTTTTTTAGTGAATATTTATTAAGCAATAGATGAAAATAGAACATTAAGTGGAGCTTTTTAAGACTACTCTAAATATCCACTTATAGAAACTCGTACATATAATTTAAAATTAGAAAATACATTGATTTAAACAAAAAATACAAACATTTTAGGCTATTTCGGAGATATATAATAACTCTAAAAAGTGACTTTCAAAAAATGTGGCCAAGTGTTCATTCTTACAGCCACTAGATGAGAATAAATACTTTTGTGAATCTGCTCCTCTTTATATTAGCACTCACTTTTTATTATTCTTACAAAACAAACACGCCTTATTTATTTATAATTCTATACACTTCCTTAATCACAGGCTTAAGTGTATTTGATTTTTGGTCCTATGCTATGTTTAACATGAACCTTTTTTAATGTTTTTTTTTTGTCTTAAACTTAATCTTTCAATTTTTAATTGTAACAATCAAGTTTCCTTTTAATTCATATTTCTACATCTCAAACTTTAAAGTCTAAAATCATCTTTTTCCCCATTTCAAAATATTTATAACCTAAATTCTTTAAACTCTTTCAAAGGATTTTTCATCCAAAATTTACCTATTAAGATACATATTTTTCTTGAGATAAAAAAAAAATTCCATTCCTCTCATATTTGAAACACTAACCCCTCCATTTTAAAAAAAAAAGCACCAAATTTACACTAATGGAACTTTTTAACATCTTATAATAAATATTTAAAGTTAACAAATAGGGTCACCAAATTTATTCTTGTTTGGACCATTGGAATCTGCAATCACTTTTCCTTTTTGGAGGTACGTATTACCTTTTCAAGACAAATAGACAAAGCTAAAACTCTCTTTACCAGAAAAAGCCTTTTTTTACTATATTTTATAAATTTTGCTTGGATAATGATGTTTTTGTTTTGTCATCTCTGTAAAATTTTCAATTGTTTGAGTTTTTATCCCAACTTTAAAAGTTTCCATTTTTGTTTATATTTCTGCATATTCTAAACAGGGAAATTCTAAATTTCCTAACTCTCATCTTATTCATCCTATTTTTGGAACCCGTACATGTCTAGACAAACTCATAAGGACAGAAAAAAAAAATACTGTCTAAAAAAAGCAAAAACAAAGCATGGACAATGTTACAAAGATAAAAAAATCAAAAAATCCATGAATTCATTTTATTTATTCTCTTTAATTACATCATATATGTTTCATTATCTATCTGTAAATTGATATTTTGTTAAAGTTGTAACAAAAAACAATAACAATAAGTATTATCATAGAAAGGGTTTGTCATGAAATGATCCAAATCCATGAACAAGACAAATTAGTCAGAAAAAAAAAATTCATCTAAAGAGAAGGTATAGCTGTGATGATTCTACCAAATAAATATACAAAGAATTAATCAAAATGTATGCTAAGTTTGAAATGATAGAGGATTCTTGTGTTAGCATAAAAAAAATACTTGTTTTGTATCTTGCAATCACAAGATTTTCAACTTTCATCAACTGTCAAATCAAGTTCTCATAACAAAACTAAATTATTTCAAATCCTCATCACATTATTGAATGAGGACACACTTGTACAAAGAAGAATACGCAGAAAGTGCTCAGTGATGAGCATGTAAAAATAGAGAACGAAAACCTATTGAGATAACAACCCTACAACCAAACCTCTGCAGAAAAAGAAACATGTTTCTGATGTTTACTACTGAAGCAAATGAACATCTAGAGAAAAACCTAACGAAAGATCCAAGTCATGTAATCTTGGTCTTGAGCCTATTGAACACCTATCCAACGAGCATAATCCACCCACCTGTCAAGGAAAATCACAGATCACACACAGCATGAATCAGTGGCAACAAGCAAAAACTCTTCCAAAAAGTAATCAGAAAAGGCATGAGATTTCTTACAATAGTGAACCCAAATACGTGTTGCCAGTTCGCACAGCAAAACATAGTGCACTAAGAATTAGCTTGTGCTGGTGCAGCATAGGTTCCAAAAGCCTCTGCTCAATAATTCCAGCAACTACTTGATACCTGGCAGCAAAATCAGATTCTTAGTAATCGTTTTAAAGAACAGTTGATATTCAATTACTGCAGAAGAATGAAGTGGTGAGAGAGAGCATATTCTTATTGCAATGAAGGAAACACTGATGATAACAGACTTTTATACGGCAAAGAGAACAGTTTACAAAAGTGAACTTTCTTTAGAAAATCATGCAGCATAAATTGTGCAAATACCACTTAGAATCATCTGCATTTTGTAACTTTTTCAGTAGCTTTACTAGTCTATTGGATGTTGATTATCATAGTAAAGAAACATTTAAAATACGACCAGAGAATAGGACTCATCATGATATATTGACATGCTTGACCACAATGAGTTAACATTATGAACAATGACAAGCAACTGATGTAAACTATTTAACTATGGTTAGGTAGCCCTCACATTATAGTAATATAGATGACAATGATTCCTTTAGTGGTAATTATTTATAGAAAAAGTAGAGAAATAACTTTTCTAAATCTTGTTATAACAATTAGTGGAACAATACAGATGAATAAAGGCAAGAGCAAGTTCGAAACAAAAGCCACAGCATTCTTTTTTACCTGAGGTTGCTAGAAATAGACATATAGACACCATAGGCAGCACTGGTAGACAATATGGGAACATTTTCAATTTCCCCTTCAGAAGATTTTTCAACTGCTTTCTTTGCATTGATTAAGGCATTAGTCATAGCAGTACCAACCTGAAGAAATACAAAATAGAGTACATATGTTAGGATCTGAAGTCAATTGATTCCGGTCACATGTAGAACATTCAAGTCAAAACCAATTGGCAGGATTATTTATTAAAAGAGAAGGTTGTATTGTAATACACAAAATGAATCCATGGAAAATATTAATGCAGTGCTAGCTCTAACTAGGATCATGCTCATTACTCAGAGGAAAAAACATTTAAGACTAAACTCTTTCTCCAACTCTCAAGTAGTCAAGTTTTGTAGAAGGTAAATGAGAAGACTGCATCAGTCAAATCAGTTGCCAAAACTTGAAAGGAAGAGAGGATCAAGCAATGCAAAATCTTTATAAACAGAAACTTCTCAAACCACAAAAAGCACAGGAAAAATTTCCAGGGAAGACAAGAACTACTAACCAGTGATGAAGCAGTACCAACAGCAAAAAGCTTAGACCCATTACGCTGTGCAAGTAAACCACATTACATACAGAAATTAGTCCCGGGAAACGAAAGGAGCAAACTTGGATTCAAATTGCAAGATAAATAACACAGAAGTTACCAAATTGAAGCACATACCACAATCGCACCAATCCTCTGTATCAATGAATATGATGTCCCAGAGAGAGCAACCTGTTGAAGGAAAACAGGAACACACGAGATGAGATACACAAACACAAACTTTTGATAGCAAAACCATGAAAGTAATCAAACCCTATTGGATATATTAACAAAAACCTGAAAAGCATTATCAGGGCAGCCGTGGAAAAACTTAGCAATAGGCCCTGCAGTGCCTGCGAGTGGTGGTCTAAGCGCAACAGTGGGCGCAGGAAGATAAACCAGCATGAAATCTGCAATGATGGCCATCACCTAACAACAAAAAACAACACATGCAAAAAGGGATGTCACTCAAACCAACATTTCAATCCACATTTCACACAAACCAACACAAGATTCAATCTTGAATGTCGAATGTGTTTACAACACGAGAATCAACTGAGAAAGAAAAAGAAAAAAAAAAAAAAAAGAAAAACAGTACCACATCGGCGAATACGATTTCGAGCTCGTTGAAAAAGTTCTCTCTTCTCCGATCGTACTCAGCAGCAGTCTAAACAAACACACCACAACGCGAAGCTATACAAATTGATGTTGAAAGTGAGAGTAGAGAGAAGAGAAAGAGGGAAAAGAGAAACCTTGGTGAAGACGCCAACGCCGCATTCCATGGCGACTTTCGCGAGAAACAGATCATCGGCGAGGAGACGCTCTCTGAAGCCGGGGAACTGAAGCAGCCATCGGAAGAACGCGGATTTCTCCAGCTCCAAAAACCGCGTCACCACCGCCGCCGGAATCTTTCCCTCCTTAATCGCCGTCGCCAAATCCGCCGGCACGCTGTCCAACGCCCTCCCCGCCTCCACCACCACCATTAAAGCCTCGTTCTTTCCCTCACTGCTGTGTTCCTCGTCACCACCGCCGCCACCATGACCCCCGTGTCCGTGACCACCACCATGCCCACCACCGTTTCCTCCGAAGGATCCGCCGACAGAAGCTCCTATTGTGGAGCACAGAGGGAAAAAGCGATCCGCGCGGCGGCGCGGGAAGCGGACGGTGAAGGAGGAAGAAAGGGTAAGTGAAGGAAGGGCTTTTGAAGAAGAAAATGAAGATGAAGAGGAAGTAGGCGCAGTGAAGAAGGAGAAAGCGATCGCCATTGTTACTGGTTCAGTTCTCTTCACTCCTTCTTCTTCTTTTTTTCTTCCTCTCCGAAGAAACAGACACAGAGGTATGAGTGATAAATACTAGGTATGTGTTGCTGTTGATGTTTTTGGCTCTGCAGTGACAAAATTTAATATTCAGACAAAATTTTGGCTTCTCCCTTTGCACTTGAAGAAGGCGATGGGCGTTACTTCTTAGGTTTTTTTTGTTCCCATTACACCATCATTATTTTTTATTTTTATTTTTTCTAAATTTCATCATTCCGAAAATTATTTTTACCTTTTTTAGATTTATTAATTTTTTATAATATTTTCTTTGGTAAAAATATTTTTACTAGGTCCTCTTATCACCATCCCAAACCTAACAACTTTCCTTTTTATAACTTTTTTTTATTTTATTTTTATTTTTTCATAAAGTTTACCAACCACTAACCAATAAACAGTATCTTTCTCATTCATTTGTCGATCCTCCATTAAAATATTGCCACCTTCAGCATAAAGACATCTCCTTTTTCATATTTTTCATAGTTAAATATTTTTTTTTAACTTTTTTGTTTAATGTCAAATGAAAAATGAGATGTAAAAGTATGTTTTTTTTTATTTGCTTTGAGCTTTGAGTCTTAGCTCGTCTAGTTAACTAAGTTTTAAGCATTTAATGACTTTTTTTAAATCAAGTTTAAATTTCAGAAAATATTTATTTATATTTTATTGTCTTGATTGATTTGAAATGTTCTAAATGTTGTAATATATGTTTCAATTACCGTGATATATAAGAAAAAAAAAGTAAAACTTACTTAAATGATTAAGAGATTTAATTTGTTAAGTGTCTAATGTAAAAATATCAAGATTTAATTAAGTTTCATTTTTTTTAGTAAATTTAAGGATTTTTTTAATTGAGTTTTAAATAACTTTTTTATATTTAGTTTTCAAAATTTTCATATTTTTTAATTAAATATTTATCATTTAATTTTTCTATTATATAGTTGAAAGGGCAGTTATTTTATCTTGACTACTTTTTTTTTTACTTATTAAAAAATGTGAATAACATTAAAAACACGCCGCTTAACTAATTGAAAACGGACCCTAAAGAATATAAGTAAGATAACAACTCAGTTAACGGAAAGATTAATCAATAGAAACTCAATAAAAAAATAAAATAACTATTCAACGGACAAAAAAATTAATAATGTGTTAAAATTAATTAAATTAAATATTAAATACTTAAAATAAAAGTAATTTATATGAGCTTTTATATCTTTTTTATAGTGTAATTATGATCGAGATTTCTTAACCATTTGTGAAAACTGATTATTGTGAAAAAAATTAAATATTGCTGGTTTATTAAATGATTGATCTATATTCTCAAACTATTCGATAAATTATAAAATGAATAATGCATCGTTGGCTTTTGCATGATGTTAAAAATTATTCTTTTTTCTCACTCTGTTCACACAACTTTTTCTGGTCACTGAATCACTGATCACAATCCTAGAATTTATTCACATCTTTAATTAAGTTAAATTAGTTTTTAAATACATAATTTAAAAAAAATAATGTTCTAACGAGCACATGATGAAAAACTAAAAACCATTTTTTATGAAAGATATAATTATAAAATTAGTAACAAAATCACTCGTTATATACCATTATTCCCACTTATTTTGTTAGAAAAAAAAATATTCTTAATTAGTCAATTATAAAATGGAACGCATCATTGACTTTAGCATAATCTTAGGCATTATTCTTTTACATGTATTCACTACGTGTGTGGTTCGGTTTAGATTGAATACGAAATAAAAGAAAAAAAAAATCATATTACTTTGAGTCAATTTGAAAATGATATTTAATTTGAAAATGTTATTGAATTTAATCAAATTGGAACCGATTTTAATGACTGGAATTTAGGGTTATTTTGAACTTATTTTTATTTTTGTTTGTTTGTTATGGGTGGGTCAATGGACCCTCTTTTTTAGCAAATAAACACGAATTGAATGAAAATCAAATGCATAATAAATACTTTTTTTTGGTGTATTGTGAATTGAAAGAATTATACTGTCCATTATTTAGAAGTTGTTTCAAGTATCCGTTACAAAAACCAATTGGCTATTTTTTAATAAAAAATTAATAGACTTATTATAAATGACAGATATATAATTAAAATGCTTTATTTTTTTTTTCTTCACTCCCCTTCATTTTTTTATTTTTATTTTTATTCATCATACTCTAATTTTTTTCTACTTCTTCTCCTTTTCAATCATCCCTAATTAGTTTATAACAGATATTTCTTCAAATTTAACACAAAAATTATTATTCATTTTATCGATAAAATTATCAACAGATTTTATAAAAAAATCAGTTATAACTTATTTATCAATGAATTCTCAAAATATATAGTTACAAATAAATTAAAAAGAAATTCCTTATCGATAAATTTTAAAATTGTCAAAATCCAAAAAAAAACTTTAATGTCAATTTTATCCCGTGATAATAAATTTTAGTTACAAATAGATTTTACGATAAATACTTTTGTTGGTAATAAAAATTTTAGTTTACCAACATAATTCATTACAGAAATTTTTTATTGATAATTAAAATTTTAAAATCTATCCATAAAGTTGTTGATAAATTATACTTTAACACTTTTTCATATTGATAATTTAATACTTTTTTATAGTGTAAGAGAGTTAATATTTAGAACATTATCCAAATATTGATCAAGAAACCAAACTCACTTCTTTCCTTAATTAACCAACCCGCAAATTAAAAGTTGAACTAGTTGAAATATTTGCTCATCGATAAAGATAAAAATTCCATAACATATACAAATAAACTTAAAAAAAAAAAAAAGTTGTTTTATATATGTTATATTCTAGGAAATAGGATTTGTAATCTAAGATTAAAATGAAGGTAAGGTAGAATAAACCACGCATTCATGATTCGACCAGAATGGGTTCACATTTGAGAAATATGGTGTCATCATTATAGTGGAATCAGATAGATTTTGGTGTTACTTTGTTTCAGCGGAATATTCAACATTTTCTCGAAGGAATCTTCAACGATTAAACATATGTATTCTAATTTTCAAACATAAACTTTTATCAAATTGTTACTAACGTTTCGTATTGTCTTTTATTCTTAAAACATGTACGTTTTATTACATTCCACATATATTAATTTAATACCACTTAAAGAAACAAACTAACTTCAAAACCATATTCTCACATTTTCCTCTTACTCAGTGGCAGATTTTGATTAAAATTATTAGAGGAGTAGAATAATATATTTTGAGATTATTATATTTTTTTATTAGTATAATGTTTTAAAAAATTGGCTTCTCAACTAAACAATTTGATTATTAGTATAATGTTTTAAGATATATGAAGAAATATAATTTATCTTGTTTTTATCGATAGTTTCTTTTTTTTATCACTTTTTAATCATAAATTTATTCTTTTATTTTTTATAAATATACTTTTTTATACATAATATTAAAAAGAATTATCATAATTTAATAAAAAATTGAGGCACATAATTATTAAAAAAATATTATAGTTAAGTCACAATTAAAAATCGATTATGAAAAAATACAATACATTTATTTTCTATATTCACAAAAAATAATAGACAAAAAGCTAATGAAATAAAAAATAATGTTTTCGTTATCAAGTGAAACCAGAGACAAGAAAGGAAGAGGATAAATGAGAAATAAAAACAAAAATAATGACTGTGTCTAATTTTTCTTTTTTTTTTTAAACGAAAAGAAAATATGAGAGTGAGAGATTAATACAATTTGTGAAAAAACTAAAAAGACAAGAAGAAGGAAAATAAAAATTATCTTAATAAATATTTGGTTTAAGTACTTTTATTATTTATGTTTCCGCTTAGAAATGTTAAGTTGGTCCTCCAATTTTTGTAGTCTCAATTTGGTTCAGATTTTTTAAAAAATTAATCTAATTTGGTCTTTTACTTAAATGTCTTGAAACGGGTCAATGATTATTTCATTAAAATTAAAACTCTTAATATGGATGATTTGCTTTGTTGATATGATTAATATAATTTTAATGTCAATTTTTTTGACAAAAACAAGATTAAAAGAGAAATTAAACCTAAATATTTTTATTTTTTATTATTTATTAACATTAAATATTGTGCTTTATAAAAGAAATAGAAAAATATACAATTTAATTTTCATCAATTTCTAAAATATATTACCTATAATTTAAAAAATCCAATAATTTTTTAATATATATATATATAAATTCAAAATTTTAGAGGGTCCATGGCCCATTCCTACCCTCATACTTTCAATCTTTTTAATTTTAGAATTTGATTTCTTGCTGAGTTTTCTTATAATGTCATATGCTCAACTTTAAAAACATATTATTTTAATATTTTAAAGATAATTTTAATATATTTTAAAATTTTAAAATTAATATTTTGAATGTACAACAGATAAACAATATAAAAAGAAACCATTAAAAAATCCAAACTCATTAATTTTTTATTTTTTAGTCTAATTTCTATACACTCACAGTAACAAGTTTTATGATACAAACTAATAACAAATTAGTGGTGGTTCATAAAAACACTGTTGATATCAACTTTTAACATAATTATGGTAAAATTAACAGTATATTATACCTAACAATTTACAAACACAAATTATTATATAATTAATGGTATAATCATTAACTATTTCACTCTTAATTTTTATAATTAGAAATTAAAGTTTGACTTGGAATGTCATCGAATTTGGGTACAACGAGCTCAAGCATTTCTCAGTGGGTCATGATATTCAAACCCTTCGGGTGGAAGAACTTATGTTCATGAATGAATGGACCACTTATTTTTGTCCTTTTTCCTAAATGGAAACGTGTTTTGTTTATTTATTTATTTATTCATCTGTGTAACCATTTTTTCACAATTTTTTCTTGTAATTAAATAAAATAAATAAATCCTTAATCGAAAATATATTTCTTTATTTTCTACTTTATTTGAAATAAGTCACCCTTGTAGCAGTTTATGATTAGAAGATAATTTGTTTCATTATCAATAAATTATAACAGAAACAATTAACAAGTCTGTCTTAAAATATTGATTATTATATAATACTTTTACTTTTCTGTGAATGGATGATCATTCCTTTATAGTATTTAACAGATTTATTATATACAAATAACTCGAAAATGTCTGAATTTAAAAACGTTTAAATTTAATTTTTTTAATCAAAATTTATTAACACATTTCAAACATATTTTATAATAATATTTAATTTAATGTTATAACAAAAGTACGACATAAACAATTCAATAACAATTATAAAATATTTTTAAAAAATTAAATAAATGTAATAAAATTTGATTAAAATATTAAATTTATATAATTTTAAAATTATAGAACTAAATTAAACTAAACTTAAAGTAGAAGAATTAATTTCAAATAAAAGTAAAAACCAAAAACATAATTAATCATATTAACAAAACATGTATATCTTGTATTTTTTAGTTTATTCACAAAATTATTAGAATTTATAAATGAAATATTTTTGTACGTTAATTTTTTTTATTGATTGCCAATATATATCTTTCTTCAAAACACGCGTCAATATAATTTTGTTAAGATTTTAATTCCAACGACCAAATAAAGTTTTTGTTTTTCTTAAAACATATTTAACACTGTTTTTTTGTCGTTTGTCCGAAAATCTAGTAACTGTAAGCCATGCTAAATGGTTTCTAATTGCTGACCTGCTGCGAGGTGGTTGTCCAACACTTGTTGAAGATGGTGGGCCATGTCCGGTGGATGAGCCTCCAATCTAGGGCGCTCCGGCAGAACCCACCGCCCATCGCCGCCTCTCACCATCCCCTTGTTCTCGTCCTCCCGCCAGTGCGGCGGAACGCCGTACTCACTCCGGAGAAAGTCACAGCTCTTGTTCACAAGCGCTATGTCACGCTTCGACGCCAAACAGAACCTCTTCCCCTTCCCATGGAACCCATCAAGCAGGTGCAGGTGCACCTCCAAGTTGTGCGCACTCACCAGATCCACCTTCCCCTTCGCAAACGGACTCTCTCTGTGATCCAACGCAATCTCCGTCCCCACGTGCGCATAGCTCCACGGAAACGACAGCGTATCCTCTATGTACTTCTGAAACCGAAACTTCTCGTTCGTTATTATCCCCGGCACCGTGGGTACCACATCGTGCACGTTCACCACTCTCAGCACCTTCACCCCGAGCTCCTCGCACCGCTCCTTGAACTTCAAGTTCCCAACCCTAGGCCCCGCGAACGAAAACACCGTCACCGGAACCTCAACACCTTCACCACCGTCGCCGCCGCCAACGCCGCCAACCACGTTTAACCTAACCTCGGCTATGTCGTACGCGCTCAGAACGGCCAGGGCGGCGCCGAGGCTGTGCCCGGTGACGGTGATGCTTATCTCTTCGTCTTTGTAGTAGTTGAGAAGACGTTTAACCTCTGAGAGTACTTGTTCGCGAGCGGAGAAAGAGCAGTAGGTGCAGGAATGTTCTTTCTTGGTGTACAAGTCGTGGAATCCAGATTCTACCTTGATGGTTGGGTCTCTGGAGAAGAAAGCGGGGCGGAGAATGTCTTTGAGGTCGTGGATCCATTCGACGTAGGTGACTGTTCCTCGCCATGCAATGAGGATGTCGCGGCGGCCGAGGTGTTTGATGTGTTCCTTGTCGGTGCTGACGGCGACGTAGCCCATCCAGTTGGCGTGGGGGCTCCAGACGGCGGCGAGGTTGGAGTGCTGGAAGAAGTTGGGGAGGTTGATGTTGGAGGTGGCGTAGAGGTAGCGGGTGATGGTGTAGCCGGAGTGGGGGATGTTGAGTTGGTGGAAGAAGTGTGAGGGATGGTACTTGCATGTTCCGCAGTACTTGGAGTGAGGGTCGAAGTCGAAGGAGTCGTAGCATGCTTGTGCGAGTTCTCCATACCGGATTATTTCTCGCCGGAGGAGAGGGTTCATGCTTGGCTCTGTCAACCCTTTCCAATCCTTCATGCCTTGGATTTCCCTCCACACTTCGCTCAAGGGGGTGTCAGAATCAAACTCAAACGTTTGTTGTTCTTGTTCTTGTTCTTGGTCGAGTTCTTCTTGGTGGAGTTTTGGGGTTAGGTTTGAGGTGGAAGAGCATTTGAGGATGAGTGAGGGTTTGGTTTTGGAAGAGAATGCGAGGGTTGTGGTTGATGTGTTGTTGAAGGTGGTGGTGTGCGGTGTTGATAGGGGAGGAGATGATGGGAGGTGGTTGAGGAGCAGAAGAGAAGCCATGAAGATGAAGTTTTGCAATAAAAGAGCAATGATGATGAGGAAGAAATGAATGGGGTGAAATGGGTGTGGTGGTATAGGTTATGGTGGGAAGAAAATAAAAAAACATTTTGTGAATGAAACACGTTCCTTGTACAATATTGTTCCACTTACGTATGCTCCATTATACAAAGTTGTGGTCTCGACCACTCTCCCACCGGTTGGACCATGATGACAATCACTTCAGGTATAGTGCATGCGTTAAATATTTTAAAGACTTAGAGTTTCTGGACATTATCGTTTTTTTTTTAATATGTTTTTGTCTGTTAAAGTCGAAGTCGAAGTGAAATTTAAAATTACTCCTTTTTTTCTTAAGTCAGCAATTTAATCTTTCATTATTAAAAATGTGTGAATTTAATTTTTTTAATTAAATTTTGTTAATATGACATTTCAAGCGTATTTTATGATAATATTTGAATTATTTATACCGTTTGACATATATCTCGTTTCAATATTAACTCAAATATTATCATAAAATATGTTTAAAATGTCAAATAAATTTAACAAAATTTGGTAAGAAAGATTAAATCCACGCATCTTTAAAATAAATGACTAAATTGGTATAAAATTTTCAAAAAAGACTAATTTCAAAATTAACTGAAATTTGAGGGACAAAAAACATATTTAATTTTTTTTTTTTAAACGTGGGTTAGTTTTAGGCTTAAATTAAAAAAAAAAAATAGAGTTGGTTGACAATTAGATTACAGAAGTAATGCCGAGTACTTCTAAGGTGAAGTTTTGAAAATTTGTAGAAAGAAA
>Ga0214545_1002240_pt1 | contig 37262 bp, 24 predicted proteins | sample CNSS4metaG_FD_160064 | JGI IMG/M metagenome (GOLD analysis project Ga0214545, IMG submission 160064) | Root nodule microbial communities from cowpea collected in UCLA plant growth center, Los Angeles, California, USA - CNSS4 | ecosystem: Host-associated > Plants > Roots > Nodule | place: USA...
TAAAAATGAATGAATATAGTCCTTTTAACCCAATTATGTTGACTCTTTTTCAACAGGTGGAATGTATTTCATGTTAATATTGGAGTTGTTTATTCTGTTTGACACATTTTCGGCTCAATATTTATTGAGAAATGCGTTCGAAACCTAAAAAAGAAGTTCACAAAATTGGGTTTAAAGGACTATATTAATTCATTTTTAAAGTTTAGGGACCAAAATTTATCAAAGTTTCGACCAGGGACGAATTCCAATTTTGAGTCAAAGTTCAGGGACTAAAAACATACTTAACCCAAAGATTTAACTAGGAGTTCAAATATAATTATTATAAATTATTGTTTATTATTATTGTTTTCATATAATAATACCATAAAATAAATTAATATCAATAAGAAAAATGAGTTAAATATGATTTTATAGTCCCTAAAGTTTGTCCTAAAATAAAAATTAGTTTGTCTTAAATTTTGATATAATTTAGTTCTCAAATTTTAAAAATAAATAAATATAATATTACTTATACAATTATGTGAAATTTTATTGACATTTCAAATATCAATATAAATTAAAGTTTAAGTTGTTTACAACGTTTAACATATTTCAACTCAAATATCAAATCTTAGCCTCAAATGTCATTTATATCATTCAAAGTTTGAAAATCAAAATATATCAAAGTTTGAAAGATAGACAAATTTCAATTTCACTTCAAAATTTAAAGATTAAAAACATATTCAACCGTCAAGAAAATATACATTTAAATTTATAAAATTAAAGTTTGATCTTTTCTTCCGATAACATATACCATAACATATAACATAACATATATATATATATATATATATATATATATATATATATATATATATATATATATATGACAACAAACATGTAATATATTATCTTATTTAATTTCAATAATAACAAACAAAATTCATTAACAACTACACATCTCTTAAAAGAAAACTAACTTTAACAGAAGGATAAATGTTTTGGGAGCCAATCGGTTTAACTTCTTAAGTTGCTGATTTTATCCGGTGCAAATTAAATCCAATTACTTTTTTGGATTAGATCATCAATCCCCCATTAAACGAGCTGCTCCAATTTAATTTTGACAATGATGATTCTCAGAATTAATTGACTACATTTCAAAATGTATTAATATCCTTCATTGAAAAACACATTAGAAGATGATGATGCAAAAGAAAAAGATCATTGAGTATTTTACGACTCTTAAGAAATTGTTTTGAAATACAAAATTGTTAGTTAGAAAAAAGGCGTTAGATAGATAGCTTTTTCTTCTTTCCACATGATATATATGCATTAGACTTTCTAATTAGCAAATAATTTTCAGTTATTTTTTCTTAAAAAAATTAAATGATAAATAATTAAATGATTTTTTATAAATTAAAATTAGTTTATATATAAGTAAAAGTATAATTTAAAAAAAATTAATACAAAAGGAACTTATATTATTAACATGGGTGACCCCGAGGTTGCCACGCACACCAAGTGTTTGCGGTTAAGAATGAAGTTCGTGAGTAGCTATTAACCCTTCCTCTGCTTTCTTTCGACAACACAACCACAAAACAAAGCAACAATGGCTCTCCCTTTGAGAGTCGCAACTGCTGCTTCTGTTTCACGCATTTCAATACCCAAAAACCCAGCGTTCATTTCACTTCCACATTTCAACTGCACCCTCAAATTCCTCAACTCAGCTTCTCTTCATCCACGCCCCAACGTTCTTCCCACGCGGCCTCACCACTACATTCGAGCCATCAGCGAGGCAACTGTGGAACCTGAAATTTCTAAGAAGCAAAAAAATGATTCACCAAAAGATTGGAAAATTAAAATGCTTTACGATGGAGACTGTCCCCTCTGCATGCGCGAGGTTCTCCTTTATTTGTTCAAGTCATATTGTTTAATGATCGTGAGTCGTTTCTTTGAGTTTTGACATTGATAGAGTACTGTTTTTGCATGTTGTTATGATCAGGTGAATATGCTTAGAGAGAGGAATAAGAGTTACGGCACAATCAAGTTTGTTGATATAGGTTCTGATGATTACTCTCCCGACGAGAATCAAAGCATTGACTACGAAACCGTTAGTCTTTGCTCTACGTTTTGTACTGTGCCAATAATAAGTTCCCGTTTTTTCTGTTTTCTTTGACTTATATCAATCTTAAATTGTATTTAGTTAACAAGATTTTAACAAGAGTGGAAAAGTTTTTACATTGACAATCAATCATAAATTGTATTTAGCTATTACAAAAGTCAACAAACTGGTCTATTATGGAGTGTAAACTTTACTTGCAGACTTGATATTTTATTTGGTTTTGGGCTTTGCATTGCAACTACTTTGCCTTTGATTCATTCATTAAATTGTTGAAACGTCCGAAAAAATTGGTTGTTTTTTCTTTTGAAGATTCTTATTATACTAAGATATTTGTTTTCACATGTGCTAATTGATAGATGTTGTGTAGTGCATATATATGTGAGGTTTCAAGCATCTCTTGCAGTTGCGTCGAGATACAATACAATGACTGTTTGCTTCTACTTTTTAGGCTATGGGAAAAATTCATGCTATTCTCTCAGATGGAACTGTGGTTACTGATGTTGAGGTGTGGCTTCTTTCCTAATCTTCATTTCCAGCCTTGGACAATTCTTACCACTTCTCTGTAATCCTGCTTCACACGTGCTTTGGAATACAAGTGCTTTGGAATATTTACATGAGTCTAAGTTCAGAATTTTTTATGGAATTGCGGAGAATTCAGAAATTAGAACATTACTGCTGACAGTTGAATGACTCTCACAGTTCATTGTTGATATGCATTATAGTGTAATACTACTATGACTTGAATATCAATATCCAGTTTCCAGATAAATACACCCTGCTGCTGAAATATGAAATCTTTGTACCGAATGATTGATTACTGACCTTCATTCAATAAGAAAAAAGGCTTCCCAATATATATCCTATTAAGGGATATATAATAGTGAAATATGAATCTGTTTTTGTTGGGTAAAATTTGTTTGTTGCTTTACTGTGCAATAAAGATTTATATATTTATATATGTTTGTGTTTAACTATGACGGGTATTCTGCAGGCGTTTAGGAGATTATATGAACATGTTGGTCTTGGTTGGATTTATGCAATTACCAAATATGAACCAGTAAGTCTTCCTTTCATAGTTTTGAAGGACTTGTTATCTTGTTCATCTAGCATGGACAAATACTTTCACTACTGCTTACTGAAGAATAAGATAGCTTATATCTTTATATATTATGTTATTAATTGAGAAAAAAACATTTGCAGATTGCTAAAATTGCTGATTCTGTATATGGTGTCTGGGCTAAATACCGTCTTCAAATTACAGGTAAAAGAAATGCACACTAATAATTTTACACCAAAATATTCCTTTCAGGTATACTGCCATTGTGATAGACTAAAATCAAACACACAAAATGAAAGGAAAAAGGTATTGTATTATTATTCACAGAAGTACTCAACAACACACCTAAAACAGAATTGTAGTTAAACGGATTAAAATAAAACCAGAAATGCACATGACCTCAATCACTTAGACCCTACACTTCTCAGTTACGATTGTTTCAACAAACACCAAATTGCCCTTGTCCCTCACTCTCCCCATGCACTCCCTTGTAATTGTCTCTCTTCCAGGCTCCATCCTATGAGTGGCATATTAGAAACCACCTCCCAAGTAGTTAGCATTTATCAGGGTTGGGCTTTCTTCCTCCTTAGATAGACCTTCCAGGTTTGATAGCTACTGTGCAGGACTAGGCGGACTTCCTCATGCTGATTATTAGCCCATCACATTGTTAAGTTGCTACTTCTGCGACCTTACTTAGGTTTTGACTATAGTTGGGCATGAGCTGATGTACTTGTGAGTCTTTATTTAGTTGGAATAATCTGGTCGTGTTATAAGTCTCGGAATCTTAGAATTATTGTGATAGGCTCTCCTCTAATTTAATATTTGATGGCTTAATCAATCCATCAATGAGTAAAGACTATCACTTTTAGTTGTACTATTTATTTGTAACTATTTCTTTGGTAATAATTTCCGCTCCCTGAAAGCCAGACATGCATGTCTCTGTGGTTATACTAACTAGTATGATTATGCTAAGATTCTGTCAACTTCTTGGTTAATTTTTCCATTTTTTGGTTTCCAGGACGGCAGCCTATACAAGAAATATTAGAAGCTCGAAAGAAGAAGGTAGATAGACTCAACACAAAAAATATCATATTATATTCAGCATGGAACATGTCTGCAGAATAAAACATAAAACAATCAAGATGGCAAGGAAATTTTATAAGGAAAGAAATTTTGAAGTTAGAGACAGTATGAATTTTGAAAGAATGGGATTCTTTGCCCTCGTATACATTTGATGGTTCACATTGAATTTATGATCCATTGCCTTTATCAGTAGTCTGTATCCCTTTTACCATTATACCTGAAATTAAGCTGCAAAAATTAAAGACAAATTGTGCCTTTGCCGGTCAATGAACAAAATAGCTCTTAATTCATAACCTAGTTGAGAAAACACAAAAATATGGTATATACATGGATGGGAATGTCAAAGAGTTCATCAATAATTTGACTTTTAAGTATTTGTTCTGGACACATGTTTTTTCTGTCCTTTTACAGTATAACTTTGATATGCTTGATAATATAAATTTTTTAACGAAGTGTTTATCTATTATTTTTTCTTTGTAGGGTGAATTATGCAAAGACAGCAATGCTTGCAAGATGTAAATTTCCTTAGTATCAGATTCCAAATTGTTCGTTATGTGATTTGTTTCCAAATTTGGTCGTCATCCTCTGAAGCAGGGTTTTATATGATCTCATTTACAAAAAGAAGCCAACATAGATTAGTGTTAAAAACATTTTACGTCTGTCAGCATATGCAATTGATTAACGTTTTCAAATTTTGCTGCAATGCATCTGGCATACAAATAGTAGTGTAAATAAAATATATTTGTATTTACCCTGTACTCTCCATTAAGTCTTAGCAGACTGGTCAAGATTGTGCAAGTTACATGACACCAATATCTGTATTCTGGTGTACTTATCAGTTATCACAACAGACATGGCGTGGACATATTGAGAAATTTATTTTGCCTACACATACATACATGTATATATATACATACATAAACATATATTGTGTGCATTCATTTACCTACTGAGGGTGGCAGATAGTGTTTTAATGTTGGAGATTCCCTTACCTCTGCCAGCAGAATCAATTATATTTAACGCGTCATTAAAACCTTCATAACTAGGCTGATATATTTCTCTGGACTCCCACCTATTTTAATATCTTCACTTTTTTATCTTTGCTTGTTAGCACCAACTCACCACCAAACTCTCATCACTTTGTATCCCTTCTAGACTCCTTGACAACCCCACACACGCACAATTTCTCATGTTCTATCTGAAGCAACAGAAATATAACACTTTGGAATGTTGAATTGCTTAACTGCAAGAATGGGTCAGAAATTACACAGAAAAATAACACTCGGATAGTACTACCACTATAACAAAGGAAATCAGCTTTAACTAATGCCAGTGTTAGGTTTACTTTTGACAAATCATTATAAATTAAAGACATACTTGAACCGTGCTAGGTTTACTTTTGGCAAATCATTAAACTAAAGACAGATTTGAAATATGTTCTCCATAAGCACTGTTAAGGATAGAAAAAATAAAATAAATTTCTTTATATGCTAAAATTAATGTATCTTAGGAAACAAAAATGTAGAGAAGTTACACATGAAATAATTTTTATAAATGTTATTTAACTTACAAAATAGTTGGTTTCATCTTTTATTTAATTTTTCATGGAAGTATTTATGCTATTTAATGTAATACCTTTAATAAATGTTACAGAGCACAATTAATGTCTCGTAGTATAATTTATTAGGGACATGGTGACACAATATATATTCTTATATAAATGTATATCAATATTTTGTCAATACATTTACTCTGAGATATTTGGATTTAACAACTTATTAACTTTGTTTAAACTCATCGCACCTAACCGAACACTCAGTAAATAACGATCTAATACTTTTCTCATAAGTTCATCAGAAATAAAGAGCAATGTAATCATAACTAATTTAGTCTTTATTGGTTTTGCTTTCATATTCTTTTCTCACTATACATAACAGTGTTATGTTACTTTATATATCCAAATCATGAACCAAGTGAGTCTATTATACCAGAAAACAAATGTGTCTAATGCTTATTTAGAATTTATTTTAATGGTATAGGGCTTGGCTTATTAACTTTGTCATAATTGGCCTACTTCTGGAATTTCTCCTTTTGTTCATGTTGTGAAGAGAAATTAGACTTTAAACAAGTTCTGCCAAAGTTTTCTTCATTGATTATTCCATTACTAAAAAGTATGTGTATACATATATTTATATATTGTTGATCAGTGATCAAACATATAATGTATCAAAGAAAACCAATTATGATCTGTTTCCCCATCATAGAGCAGCAGCAGCAACAGTACAAAAATAAATGTCATAATCGCTGTTGAGCTGGTGCCAAGAAGTTAAGGACCACAAAACAAGGTATTGAAATTATACTCACCAAAATGAATAAAATAGGAATCTATGGTCATAGTTAGAGTTTGCCAAAAGGAGTGGTCCATAACACTCTTCTTTTGCACTCTTTGGTCCCATTTCTGTTATCACCCCAAGCAGATTTCAGCAACGATTATTACATTATTTTGCATAGTTTTGTAAATCTTCTCCAAAATACGTAAAACTCAAGAAAATCAAGTCTCTTGTTAGAGTAGCTATGAAATGGAAATGGTAATGGTAATGACTCTCTTTATATTAACCAGAACAAAGGTAGAAAGTCTACATGACCCATCACAAACCAGAACACACACACACCCTCTAAAGAAAACACTTATAGTAGTCTAATAATAGAGCCAAAAAAGTGCAGACACATTGATTGCCATAGAAAACAGAGATGCACCCACATAGCAGTACAGTGCATAATGAATGAAGAAGAAATGGCCATGAGATTTGGTTTTCTAAGGGCACTTAGTCTTGTTGCCATGGGTGGTCATGCCAGTGTAGCAAGTTCCACAGAGTTCCCTATTTCCAGAGGTACCAGGTGGGACACACTTGCACCTCACACAGCACGTGCCACATGCCCTAGTACACACGTTCGGCCTTGAATGAGCACTGCACCTTGATTTGCACAACCCTCCACAATCTGAAAAGTAACCCAACACCATCAAAAACTTCATTTTTCTTTTCTCTCTTTTTCATTATTGCTCATGGCTTCACCATTTAATAAAGGGTATCTACAAAACCATTATTTTTGTTATTGACTCAGATTAATTACCTATGTTTTGCATTAGCCTTCTGTTCCCGCCTCTCACCACAACCTGCAGAAAATTCAAGCAAGAAGTAATGGAACGAGACTTTTAGTTCATATAATTTTTTTATCATTAAAAGTTACACTTTTTATCCTTGAAAGTAGACTTTGAGACACCCCTTTTGTCAAATATGAAGATTAATATAAAAAAGACATATTTATAAGGGAAAAACATGTGTTAAAAGCTGAAAAATACAAAGTATAGTTTATTATATAAAGCGTACTGGTTCTATGGGAAACTGCAGTTCTTCTTCTACTGTTTCTTCTTCTATCTTCGGATCAGATGAAATCTGCATGAGAAACCCAGAAGATGAAAACTTAAGATAGATGTAAATAAGGTCATTCTCAACTGACAGAAGCTGATAAACTAAACCATGCATAATATTTTTGGAACTATTCTTTTAGTCATTAATTACTGTGAGATAACACTGTTGTGTTGGTGTACCTTAACAAGACACACCAGCAGCAACATCCCTAACATAAGAAATACTCGTGGCGCCATAGCAGACTCAGAATCTAAAGGAAAAAAGACTTTTGAAGTTTGAACTTCAAATCTCTATGAAGAGAGAGAGCCCTGTGACTATAGTAATGCACTTTATAGTTCACGCATTACTATAGCATTATATAGAGGAAAGAAAACAGCAGCAACGGGATTTTTCAGTGAAATTACCAAATGACCAAGACATCTAACATTAATATCTCACGTTTTTTCCGGAAAAATGTTTTTTTACACTGGATGCACAACTTAAAAAATCATTTTTAATAATATTTTAATCATTAATTATTGTATTTATAAAAATGAGAAAGTAACTAAAAGTAAAATAGTAATTGTAAAATATGTGTAAAAATTTGTTAAATGTAAAAATAATAATTTATTTTTATGATAAATTATTGACAGGCCGGGTTAAAAGATTTGCAGTCGGAAAAGTTATTATGTTAAAATAATAATAACTAAATTAAACTTTGAAGGGTTATCTTTACATTTCAATACTTTATATATAGTATTCTAGATGTCAGAGTTTGTACAAGTAATGATAATGTCTTCGAATTTAAAATGTTGTCTTAAATTTTTAAATTTTGCTCCTTCCATTTTATTATAGTGTTAAAATAAAGTTATTTTCATTTGAGAGAGGTATTAAAATATAACTTTTCAGTGTGTCAGTGCCATGTAGTGTGGGAATGGGTACTACTAGTATTAGGTTTGCATAACCTTTTTCTTAATACGACATATGTTATATTAACTTTATGCGAATAAATATAATTATCAATAGTCTTAAATAAATTTTAGAAAAAATATTACTTCATAGTGTACATTTTTCGACAGATAGATAGAGAAGAAGAAGAAATACTAAATATATACAGATCATGCCGTGAAAAGAAAGAACGAAATACACTTTAGAAGTGCTTAAAATAAAATTAAGCAAATAATCATAATTACAAAATTTACGAACTCTTATGGAATAGTATGATTAAAGTTTACATGATAAAATTGTAGACCGTGTAAGGCCCACAAAATAATTAGTATTTATTTATCGTACTACTAGGCTAACACTATAACGCCATATGCAAAATTATTTATCGCACTACTAAGCTAACATTGACACCGTCGTGTCACATTGATATAGTGTTACATGACACTAATTTGATATGATACCTCAAAGTTTTCTTTTACAAAAACAAAAATTAAAAATTAAGAACTTTTAAAAATTACAAATTAACATGTAATATTGTATTTAATATCATGTGTACAATATTAACGAAAAATAGATAAATTACATCAAATTTTTACAAATCAAGATAAAAGAATAAACTCGAACATCATAAAAACTTGATATTTATGAATAAAATAAAAACTAAATGATTAATTAAATATATATATATATATATATATATATATATATATAATCTCCAGATATTTGTGACTCAAATATCTTAAAATAGCATCAATATATAATATATAATCTACAGTTATTTGTGAGACTCATATATCCTAAAATAGCATCAATATATAATATATACTTCGAAAATTTGCTCGCTTCCATCTTCAGCTTTAATAACATTGATTATTATATCAAATATAATTATAGCTGTTAATACTACTTGTAAGAGTTAACTAATACATTTTACTATAATATCATTTTATAACACTGTAATCATTATGTACGTAAATAAAAATGAATTCAAATTCAATCGTATATAATGTCAATATATGAAGGAATTTTCTTTTTTTTTTACTTATCTTTAATTAATTTATAACAAATATTTAATTAAATTTGACAGAAAAATTAGAGTTCATTTTATCAACAAAACTACCAACAATTTTTAAAAAATTCAATAATCCACGGATTGGCCGATGAATTTTCAAAAAAATTAATTACCAACAAACTTTTTAAAAAAAAAACTCATTTTTTACGAATTTAAAAAAGAAATATCAAGTACCAATAAATTTTATTATGAAATGACACTCATTTTATTGATAAAATTTATTGACGAAAATATTTGTCAATAATAAATATTCTAAATTACTAATGAATTTTACCAATATATTTATTATCGACGAATTTTACTAACAGATCTATTACTAACGAATATTTTTGTCAATAATAAGAATTATAATTTATCAATGGATATATTACCGACGAATATTTTGTTGGTAATTAAAATTCTTAAATTCATTCGTAAATTATATTTTATTGATCATTTTTTTCAATAGTTTAGCAATTTCTTGTAATGCTTGTCTTTGTGACTAAACACAGTGAAGTTTGGTTCCTCTATTAACATGAGTTTTTTGTTTATCAATATCATCCAAAACTTGATACCAACTTGAGTATACCTACACCACCCATGAAGTGTCATGCAACTGTCCATTTATGGGTACCTCAAAAGCCAATCTTTACACATATACATTTATATAAGTGATTCATTTAGGATCCATCACTCATGAAGGACCACAAAAAGTAGGCATATGTCATGCATCATAACATTAATCATATATCTATTTGTAGCACATATAATTTAATCTCACCTTTTATAGACATATGTATAAAAGCATAATAATATAACACAACATCATCATACTTTTAACACTTTATGCCTTAAGTGAGTTACTCTTATTTGAGCAATGCTTGCAACATACACAAGGAAATCTCCATTTCCCGTAAGTGAAATTATTGTTACTTGAGTAAAATGTAACTCAAGAGCAACACCCTCTCATGGTCCTTCTCGCTCTAGCCACTACCTTGTTACTTGAGCATCAAGGGCTTAAACATAATTTGAGCATTACAAGTAACACTTGAGCATCACCACTTTATTGGAAGAAATCCAACAAATTTCAAGACTCATCCACCTTCTTATGATGCTTAAGCCATAAGTCACATCGCTTAAGTGTCTTGTGTGATGCTTGAGTGATGTACTTCTAAAGGAGAGAAAACTGTATAATCTTCTTTCTCATTTATGCTCAAGTCATCACTTCAATGACTTAAGGTGGTGAATGTAATGATTACACACCACACATTCTTGTTTGAGTGGTAACATGTTGCTCAAATGATATAAGACCCAAAAGCAACATAACACATATCTCAATAGAAGTTTTCTAATGTTTCAACATCATATCAAACCCACTTTATTACATCCAAAATCATGAATACATTATTGTAATATAGTAACTCAACTTTAAACTTGTTAGAGAAAAACCCATCAAACCTTATAAGTTTTCATTAATGCTTTTGAAAAAACAAAGTTTACAACATAAATGTTTTGTTTAAAAGACGCAAGAATTGTGAAACAAATCATATGAGATTATATGAGTTTCAATTGTGAGACAACATGTTTGAGTTTCATCTTAAGAAAAAAATAGATTAGATTATATGCATCCATGCAATCAACAAGTTAACAATTGTAATTGATGAACTTGTTCTATATTGTAGTGAATATTCCTATCTCTATGTGCACCAAGAAGATCTCACAAAGCCCAAGTCAAAGACCTCTTGAAAGGTGTGCTAGCTTCACAACAATGAACATTCTAAAATTCCCTATGATAAGTCTAGAATGACGATTTGCTTCCTAGAGTCTTATACTTTTTCCTCAATATGGATAAAAGCTCCCTGATTAAGATTCAATAAGTCATGTCAATTATCATAATGTTGCCTGAAAGGAAGATTAACATTTAATGTTGCATGAAATGCATTTTAAGCATCCCAATGTTCATGCGCGAATAAGCGAACTAGTGAAGATGAAGACTTAATGTGAGGACTCACAACGGGCATAAAAGGATTTGCAACAACTCTTATCTCAACTCAAGTTGATTATAGAGAGAGCACTAACCAAAAACTAGAAGAGAATTCATTTAGTTATGACACCATGAGATACTAATAATCTCTAATGAGCAAACCTTTGTGCTCTTTTCTTTTTATCACATCTTTATACAAATCTTTTTGCTTTAGTCGTTAGTGGTTGTTGTACAAACTATACTCTATCTTAATCAAAAGAGATTGTGTTTTAAACAATACTTGGTAGCATTCAAAAAAAAATACCCAGTGTCTTAGTTTGGAGTGGTTGCATTACTTAGTGTCTTAGACAAGAGTGATTGCATTCCAAATGATACACAATGAGTTAGCTAAGAATGTGTGATTCCCAAAGAATGCTTGGGTTTCATGGTCAGGAGTGATTGTGTTTCAAATGATACTCAAGTTCTTAGCTAGGAGTGATTGTTGTTCAAATAATACTTGGATTGTTTTAACTAGGAGTGAATGAGGTCCAAATAATACTCATTTTTATCTTTGTAACAATAGTCTTCTTAGTAAAACTTAATCATATTGATTAGAAACTAGAGTAGTCAGTTGATTACAATTGGATAAAATCTTCTTTTCCCTTATCTCCTTGCATTACTTGTTATTACTTTTCACCTAACTTAAAGAAGACTCTTGCAAAGCACAACAATGCATATGTAAAATTTACATGTATTTTGATTATTCTCATTCGACGCTATTTTTAAGAAAATTATTCTTGTATGTAGGGATGTCAAAAATATCTGTACATGTGGGTATCCGCGGATAAAACCCGCAATGGGTAGGAAATGAATATTAAAAATGGATACCCGTTACCTGTGGGTACGGGTATTTTTTATACCTTCATGTTGACGGAGTGAGTATGGGTATCATAGTATCCGTATCCGTGGATACTCGTACCCGCTAAACTTTAATTCACAAAAATACCCTTATATATAAATATATATATTATATTAGTAAAAAACATTTTGACCTAATTTTTTCTCAAGAATCAATCAGAGAAAGTGGGCTTGTTGATCAAAACACTAATTAAAGAATTTTCATTGTGTTGAACGCCATTTTATATTTATTTTTATGACTATTTGGACTTGTATGGACTTGAGTTTGTTTGAACTTTATTTAAAATTTATGACAGTGATATATTTAATTTAATTTTATTTTATTTGAATTTATGATTAAATATTTATTTTTTAAATAATTTTGTAAATACCTATAAATACCCGTGGATATTCGCGGATATGAAAAAAATAGACGGGTACCTGCATAACGGATACCCAACAGATATGGATACGGGTACAAAGCGAATATTTATCCAACGGGTAGGGTGCGGGGGAGCTACTACCCGTACCCTACTCGTCCGGTTGACATCCCTACTTATATGCAAAGTAGGAACTATCGGCATATCATCACAGATACATTATTCAAAAGTTTCAAAATACTTTAAAACACAATTCAACATTCCCTTCTAATGTTTTAGCATGCTTTCATAAGTTCCATACAAATAACATATTTCTTCACTTTGCACTCATAAACACGCTTACCAAAACTTGAATTCAATTGTTCTAATCAAATCTTCATCTTGATATACTTAATTTGTAATGGAAAAATGCAAAGAAATAGAAGTATTCAAAATTGAAAATTTTAAAATAAACTAAGAAATAAGTCTCTAACTTCTATATATATAGATTCCATTTATTATAAAATAACATTAAAATATTTTAGATCGTACTGAGTTTATATAAAAATAAAAATAATACTAAAAAATAAAATGTAAATTAAAGGGTTAATATTATTCCATGATTATAATTTGAATGCAACAACAATACACATTCGAATAAAAATTGTTAAAGTAAAAAATATAAATTGATTTAAATTTGTTGCAAAAGAACAAATTAATTGTTCTAATTTTCCAAAACAATCATAACAAACCAATTACATACATTTACATTTGAAAAATTATATTTTTTATATTTCATTTATTTTAATCTCTTATAAAATTACTTAGCATATAATTACATTTTGTTAACAAAAAAAATAGCAAAATACATATAAAATATTTTCCTTTCCAATGAATAAAAAAAGGATAAAAGCATATTCAAAATTAACGTTTGTAAAAGTTATTACATTTCTTAAACATATAAAAAATGTGCTGATTCAGGTTTAATAAGAAATGTTTTTAAAAATAACTTTAAATTTAACTTAATTTAATAAAATTAACGTATACACTAAGATTTAAATCTTTGTATACTATATAATTTGAATTTGTCTTGACTACAAAAATATTTAATTTTAGAAAGGGTTAATTAGTTAGGGTTATAATAATCTCCAGTAAAATACAATATATCGGAGGTTTTAAAAACTCCAGTTAAGTACCGGATTTTTTTAAAGAACCCCGTAAAATTTAAATTTTAATTAATTTTTTCATTTTCTTTTTCTTTTGTAATTTTTAATATTTTAGAAACATTGGTGTCTCGGGAGCTGCAATGCTGCTTTCCTTTATCGCGTGGTCGTGTCTTAGAGGAGAAGATCGTTCTCCACTCTCCACCGTCCTCTACCATTGCTGCACATCCTTCTCCACCGTTCTTCCTCACTGTCTCATGGAAACTTCTACGTAATGAAGCTTGAGGTAACGAAGATTGCTCTCCCTTGCTTCCTATTTCATTTTCATACTTCATCTCCCTATTTCGTCTTTCGATTTTTCTCTTTCGATCTCCCGATTTCGTCTTCCAGCATTTCAATCTCGGTTTCGTTTTCATTTCATTTGCTATTGCGTTCGATTTTTTGCTTTCGATTTTGCCCTAATTTTGTTGCTCTTTTTGATTTTGTTACTGTGTAGGATTTTGCCACCGCCAAGTAACCATGCCATAACTATTGCAATCAGAGTGCGTTTGATTTTACCACTGCCAAGTAATCGTGCCATTGCTATCGGGGTTTTCGGAACCCTATGCATTACTGGGGGTTTTCAGAACTCCATGCATTAATGGGGGTTTCAGAATCTCAGACATTAATGGGGTTTTCAGAACCCCAGGCATTAACAGGGATTTTCGAAACTCCGAGTATTAACGGGGATTTTCGAAACCCCCGGTAAGTTGCCCTACTTCCAGAGGTTACTTAAAACCCCCGATAATCCGTTAGCCACACTTGCTCTTTTGAGAAATTTTAAACCCCTGATAAAATCATTAGTAGGATTAAAACTTCAGAAACGCCAAATATAATCTCCTCTAAAAACAATTATTTTTGTAGTGTTTATTTTCAATCAAGATTTTAAGTGTTTTCCACTAAATAATGTTATAAAATATTATATAATTAAACGTCAAGTACGTAAATCATTCCAACATTATTTAATATAATATTATAATATTAGTAAAAATAAAGTGTCAATCTTCATAAGTAGTTACAATAAAATAATAGTAATACAAAATTAATACTGAATTATTAGTTCATCATTTTGAAATTGGCTCAAATCTCTTTATCTCCTATATTATTATGAGTATAATTTAGTTTATAGTATATCAGTGAAAACAAATACAATTTCAGATAATGTGCCCATTTTTATTATATAATAATAAAAAATAAAAAATTAATTATTTTGATATTTATTAAAATAAAATTTTAAAAAATATATGCTTTTAAAAAATAGTTATAATAGATGAAAAATTTAAAGGATAAATTAATAGAATAATTTATATTGATAAGATAAAATAGATAGTAAAATGTGTACATAAAAAACGATACAAAACGATTACCAAAAAAAATATATATATATATATATATATATATATATATATATATATATATATATATATATATATATATATATTTAAAATAGATTTTCTTTTTCAATTAACTTAATTCATATTACGATAAACCAAATTAACTTAAATTACTGAGATAGCATATGTAGATAAATATTATAAGAATTAGAGCCGTCAAAATGGGTAATCCGACCAGATCGGACTCGACCTACCACGAGTTAATCATTTAGTGAGTCAACCCAACTCAACTCACTTATTAGTGAGCCAAAAAAATTTGAACTCGGTCCGGCCTACCACGTGTTGGTGGGTTAAACGGATTGGCTCACAAACTCACTTAATTAAAAAAAATATAATTTTTTATTTTTGTTCAGTCAAAACTAGATTATAATTCTAATTAAAATCTAAATAAGCTTTAATACAATCCAAATACAAACCAACATCACAAAAATACAAATTATCTATGTGTTGACTAAAAAAAAACAATCTAACATGACCCAAATGCAAAACACAACTTAACAAAAGACACTTGTGTGACCCTTTATTTACGAGTTGGCTCACCAACCCGGCTCACCACATGTTCAATACGGGTGAGTCGGGTCAAAAATCAATCCGTATTGAAATTTGTAAAAAAATTTCAACTCAACCCGGTCTGAACTCGTGGTGAGCCGGGTTGACTCGTAGATTCCAACCCATTTTGACAGCTCTAACAAGAAAAGTACAATTTTATGATCAGTTGAGCATTCGTTTCCTGAAACATGAAACACGAGTTGAAAATATACAATCATACAATCCTGCATGACAAAAGTAAAAGTAATTAATGTGTAATGTTTGAGATAACAAAAGTAAAAATAATTAATGTATAATGTTATGCTTTTGTTACCTCTATTATAATTTATAAATTTTTTCCCAAATTACTATTACAAAAAAATAATACTCAACAAATTAAAAAAAATAAAATTACTTTTATATTTCCAAATTAAACCTACAATAACTTATTACACAATACTAACTTTTAAATTATTTTCTTAACATCTTATTTATCCATTTTTTAAAAAAAATGAAAAAAATAACCGGTTCAGAATTCGGTTTCCTGGAAACTGAATTCCGACTAGGACAACAAAATTAAATTGACCAATGAAGCACAAGATTCGGGTACTTAGGGACCGAATTCCCAATTTGATTTCCAAAAGCATGCTATCTTAGGTAAATATTATACATAATGTGCTATAGGGTAATTTTTAATTGGAACGGTGCTAGATGGAAACAAATCTTACAAAAGTAGCACGATTTTGAAAATTAGGTCAGAATTCAGTCTCCGGGGAGCCGAATTCTGACCTTGCTTGGACTGTATCAATTTGGTCATTATGATCATTTAAGTGAATTTCGTGTTGAAATTATTCAAAATAATCATCAACCTCCTTTATGAAGAGTTAGGACATCCTTCTTTTTCTATTATGAAAGATGTTTTCCATGTTAACCAAATTTTGTTAAAATATATATTTTATGTTTTTATGAATGAATGTTTTATATGATTAAGATTTACTATTACTCATGTTGGAAATGGTGATGAAATGCATTTCGATTTTACAAACATAAAAACATTAATTGAATATAATGAAACATTATAGTACTTTCTTTTCCATTTACTTCTCATAGTGGTGTCTAGTTTCGCACTATGCCGCACTATGGGCGATGTCTCTTTAAAATTTTTTGAATCAAAACAATTTTTATTTATTTCTTAAAAATTTTGATGTTTTTTTTTACTTCTTTCATATTATTAAATTTTATTAAATATACTTATATATATTTTTACTTGTATATATCATTTTTATTTCTTTAATTTTTTAATTCTATTCAACATACTTTCTCATATTCAATTATTTTTATAATATCATTATCTGATTTGATTCCAACTACGTTACTACTAAGTTTGTTATTAAAAAAATTATTTATTGTTAGTTGTAGAGAAGTTTTTTAATTTTTTTTTCATTTTAACAAATTTATTGAAAAAACTTTCATAATTTATTTATTTTTTCATCTTCTTTTGTTTAATATTTCAAAATAAAAGTATACATTTTAAAAATTCTATTTTTACAACGTCAACATGAATATAAATATATTGTTAATCTAATACACATATAACTCTTTCTAAAATTATAATTTAAAACTACACAAAATTCATATAAAAAACTATAGTTTACATAAACATTTTTTTTACTTTTTTTCGTTCCTTATAACAAAATAAACTAAAATTTTTGAAAGAAAATAACAAAAGCCAAAAATATCTTTACTTTATTTTTATAATCTTAAAATATAATATTTCTTTATTTAAAATATTATTTTTTAATATAAACAAAAAATAAAAAGAGAAATTAAATTCCAGTTCAGAATTCGGTTTCTCAAAAACCAAAGTCTGACCGATTTTGTTAAGCAGTATCAGAGACCTAGACGAAGATAATGATGATGACGATCCAGTTCAGAGCCCTCAATTAATACCTAAACGACATCGAAGAAGACCTCCTTGTGGCACAGGCTCTCATAGATAACTTTCATGCCCTATTATAAGAAACTAAAATCATCATGAAATTTTTAGTTACTTATATGCATTATTATTTAACTAATTAATATGACTAAAAAATATTTAATTTTTATTCGAACTAAAATCGTTCCAATATGATACGACTTCTTCATTATCAATACAACACTGAAGTCTCTCCAATATGGGACGACTTCTTCATTAACAATTTAATATTGAAGTTTTTCCATATTGACACGACATTGCTTAAAATGTTAATTAAAGTCGTTTGAATATGGCACGACTTCTTCATAACACAGAAGTCTCTCCATGTTAACACGACTTCAGTTTATTTTAATCAAATTCGCCTTAATTTGACACGACTTCTTCGAGATGAAGTCGTGCCATTTTTTCACAACTTACCTCTGCCGAAAATTGAAAAAAAAAAAACCGCACCATTTTAAGAAATTGGAAAAAGAATTGTTCCAGTTTGGGAAAGAAACCTGATTTTGATCTTCTTGATGAAACTCTTAAAAGAATTTGAAGAATGAAGTGGTAGGATGGTGACATTGATATTAACCGGAAGACATTGATTGCAGACAGCTGGAAAAAAGCTGGAAGAGTGGTTTTCACTCAATCCATGATTTCACATTTCACACAAAAAGAGAGAGGTGACCCATTCTGACTCACACCACACCAGACATCCCTCTCCAAAACAAGAAACCCAAATGCTGGTACATTGTAGTAGGACACTCTTTTCTCCTCTCCCATTACTCACTTATTTCACCCTGCTAATTAAAAATGGAGCTAAACAAATAAAAAAATGATAACCATAACTAGAAAGTGAATCATCTTATTTACTACAATTTTTTTATTACTTTCGTATTATTTATTATCATAATAGAAAAATGATAAAAAATATTTATAATGGATTAGGAGTAGTCACTCTCATAATAGATTACAAATGCATTAAAAAAACATATAATGCTTTAAAATAAAATATTTTATTTTATGTTTAAGGAAGAAAAAGAAATAAAAAACAAAGAGATGAAGATGATTTGTCCAGTATTCTCAATTCGTTACTAAAAGTTATGAATGAGGTTTTATGAAATTGCATGATTATTAGGATGCATGAGTTCAAAAGGTATTTTGTGAAAATCAGCATGTTTTTGTTATTTTTTAGTATGTATTTACGTTTTGTTCTATTATAGTTGGAGAGATTGTTTGTGAGAATGATGTGTTTCACCAGGAAGATTATTCTTTGAGGACGTTTGTTCTATCATAGTCAAGAAGGTTCATGTGTGACGGTGATGTATTCGTCAAAGTTTGGGAGGTAAGGCGTTGTGTGATTCGTGTGATTTATTTATTTATTTATTTGTTTTATTGATTTATTAAAGGAAATGATTATTGAGATAAAAATTATTTATTTTAAAAGGACTTTGAACTTTAATTATATTGAAAGTTTTATTTATTGTTTTAAAAGAAAATATTTTGACTTTGTTAAGTTAGTTTATCCTTCCATTTTTTTTATGTTTTTTTTTTAAAATGCAATGATAGTGTAATGTGTTTTTATATTATATGGGAGCGAATGATGATTAAGGTGAAAATGCATAATAATAAAGAATGAGAGTTGGGCAAAACCGAAAAATAATAGGCAAAAATCTTAGATTTTAATTTTAGCATTAATTTTTCATTTTATCAATAAAGTTTGGATGTAAGACATTGTTTATTTTTAGTTGTTGGCTTTTGTTACTGCATGGACAATATTATATTATTATGGGATTCGAGTTTCATCTTACCACAATTTTTGAGCTTGTCGAATGGCTACTCCACGATCCAGTTCGTTATGCCTTCATTACCAGATACTTGATGGAGCATGGGGGGTTACCTGCAAAAAAAACACTGACTATCAAGTTAGCAAAACCTCTGAAAGTCAAATATCAGATTATGCACTAATGAATTGCGTACCTTTAATTGTTAGGGTCCACTATTATTTATAGGGGATTAATTTCATTTTACTTTAGTTCAAACCATGGGCTGAACTTTGACTAGGTTTATTTTGGCCCAACTTCATTGGGCCTACTTGGACCTAGTTGAGCCTAGGCTACAGGCCCATTATTCTTCTACAGTGTTTCAACTGGTTTTTTCCCTAAGTTAGAGTACACGACATTCTGGACTTTCATATCTATGATCGGTTAATGTATATATCTTCTCTATAGTCGAGGGAACCAAATAGTTACCCAGCTTTGCTGCTATGTAAGCGAGTTTATTCATACAAGGTGTGGTTAGCAGTGATATACTTTCTTTATTTGGTATGCTGCTATGTATCTGGTTGTGGTGCTCATAGTGTATATTAAGCCTAGTAGTTACTTAATACACTAGTGCATTTTGGACTTTCTAACTCGGGCTTTATGCCTTAATTATAGTGGAAACGAGGCATATAAACACGCGGTGACAGTTTTATAATTTATGCAATGTTTTATGCCTCAGTTACTAATTGACCCGAGGTAGAAACTAGTCTTATGCCTTGGTTCTGATGGACCCGATGCCTAAAGCGTTGCATTTTAAATGGGTTCATGACGTTGTTGTGTTCATGACTCTGGTTGTAGTGGTTATGGAGATCTCATAGAGGCGTTGTTATGCAATGAATCTCGCAATTAGGGTTCGTGATGGCTTGGTTGATGTTGCAGCGTTGAGTTTTTTGGCGTGGTGGACGTATGTTGGCCAGGTTCGTTGTGGTTCGTCTACGTGGAAGAATCCATGGCGCGTTCTAGGTCATTGGGTTCATTCCGTCTTATTGCAACGAGATTTTGGCAAAGAATTGGTTCGTTTCGTGAGTGCAGAAACGTGAACGAAGCTACGTCAATGGTGGTTCGAAGGTATTGCGTCGTTCTCGATTTGCCTGTGGTCACAGTTCTCGATTTGCTCCGTTAGCACTATTCCAACGTCGTTTGTGTGGTGAAGATGGTGTGGAAGGCTGGAGAAGAGGAGAGAAATATCATTTCTACAACTTTTTTTTAATTTTTAGTGCATCTTACAACTCAGTTGTCATCCGAACTAAGGCAATAATGATGGGATATACCTTGGTTGAGAACCGAGGCAGAAAGATGATCCTTTTTTCCTTGGCTGCATATATGCCTTGGGTTTTAATCCGATGCCAAATAACCAAAATAACTACGATAGAAAGCCTTTCCTGGTGACAATTTTATAAGTTAGCGATTTTTGGAGATAGGGCCAATCTAGCAACTATGGCACAACTTTAAGAAGGGTGACATTTATTTTAAAGTAACAGTTTGAAATGGGATTATTCACGTAGTTATAAATCTTAGAATAACTTAAATATGTAAAAATTTAAAATGTTACAATTATATTATTCAAATTATTTATTTAAATTTAGAAAGAATTTTGTGAACTTATACTTATAAATTTCTTTTTAATGGTATAAAATCACAATATATTAATTATGGGTTAGTTCTTTATGCTTTTTTTTATTCACCTTTTTTATAACTCTCATTCATTGGTACAACAACTTCTCATACCTCATTTTTTACATTTTTCAACTTTTTTTCTCCTCTTTCTCCTCTCTCTTTCTAAGGATGAGAAAAAAAATCATATTTTTGAAAATTAATGAATAAAATTTGTAATAGATATTAAATGAATATCTTAACAAATCTATGAATGTATGTAGATAATTAATACAAAGTATTTAATAATTTGTTTGTTGACAAAATGGATATGACATCATGGTACCCAACACACATATATTTATTTGAGTATTTTTTTTTTAATTCAAGTAACCAAAATAAAACATCTTAATAATGAAAGAAATATTTAAAATTTGATTTTATATATATATATATATATATATATATATATATATATATATATATTAAATTAGACCTATGATATCAAAGTTAATTTGTAAAAGATTAATTTTTTAAAATTTATATTTTAACAACAACTTATTTAAATTTTCTTTTTTAAAAATAATTTACTTGTATGAACATTCCATCGAGTAATTTAATTTAATTTGTACTTAAAAATTAAATTTATATTTTAAAGAAAAAGAATTCAAATACTTTTTTAAAATTTAAAATAAAATAAAATATAAAATTATCTAGAAATATCCCGAGGTAGTTGTGGTACTACAACAATTTTTATTTTACGCAACACACACAAAATTTGTCCACATATATCTTTTCACCGATAGTCATAAGATAATGTAACACCTAACAAAATAAGTTTTTCTGAACAGGACAAATAGCGAAATAAAACTATCCATATCCGACATGATCCCTTATCGTCCTACTCCCGTTCAACTAAAATCAATCTTTGTCTTGTTTTCTTTCTCTTCTTACAAGCTTACTTTGATGTGCATTCTAACCTAAAAAATTATATTCTAGACGTGATAGTATAAATATTTTGTTATAAATGAGTTTTATTATATTAAATCGCATTAATATCTAGAAAACATTTTTCTAGAGTTCTTGATAATTGACGTTATCATGTTTTTATTTTTATTTTTTTTTCTTATTATTTTACCATTTTCTTTTAGATATTTCAGATTTTATTTAATAAATTTTGAAAAGATAAGTATTTGGCTTATATTTTGTAAATAAGTGAAAATCTCATATATTTAGGAAGATTATCAACAAAATCAGTGGAGTGCTAAATATTAAAAGAATATCAACAAAATCAATTGTCCATCAAGTTGGTTACTTCAATTACCAGACAAAATATTTGAAGAATATCTCAAAGATATTGAGCTTCAGAAGATTAAAAGATGTATATTCAAGATATTCCAATACAAAATCAAGTACAAAGTTGCATGTGTAACACCCCTTCCGAGATGCCACATGTAATTTTATTATTTCCAAAATTTCAAAATATAAAACTTTAATACCACCTATTAAATAGGAAACTTCACAACATTTTTCGAGAACCAATTGCCAAAAGGTGCATCTGAATAAAACTTTATTATTCAAAATAAGACAATAATAAAATAAACCAACTTGGTTTAAGTTGTCAAAACCAAAACTCACTATAAGTCATTTCAAGTTCAAAACTCAGCCAAACTAATACATTTGCCTTATTCAAAAGTAACACTTCCAAATGTTTTTCATAAAAACTCCCATAAAGCTTTCCCATGAGCTCCTCATAGCTAAGCTTTTCCACTAGCATTTGCATCCATATATACTCCTGTACAACATAAGTCATACGATCCTTGCAGGTGGAAACCACATCCACAAACATGCAAAGGTGAGCTAACCATGTATCACATCACATAATAGGAATATTAACATGTAACTCACGTTGCATATTATAATGTAACACAACTCATTCAAAAAAAAAATGACCAATACATGATCTCAATATCACAACTTGAACTCGTCAGAATATTACCACCAAATAATATTAACGGTATGTCATTGTCTCATAGCCAACCATTACACTTTTCCTGCACACTAACGCCTCTTGGAAAAATCATTTCCCCTACTTTCCATAGACTTACTAGCAACAACTCCATTCGCTCGACAAAGCCTTGGGTGAAGCACTCTTTCCAAGCTTATGCCAAAGACTTACAAAGGAACGAAACCTTTAACATCCCTAAGGATTATTACTTAATTAAATAAATAAATAGAAAAAGAATGAAGTTCAAACGTCGTAATATTATTATTCCCAAACGCGGGAAATTTAAAATATTTAACAACGCGCCAAAATTTATAAAATCGTAGTATTAAAACATTACAACTTCCAAAATCCATAATCATAAATGAAAACATAATTAAAAGTCCCTAGCTCTAATCCCAGCTAGCCCTCAGTCCGTCGTCTAAGCATCCTCAACATCACATGTATCATCATCTACTCTTGTGTAACGAATCACACGATCATCACCAATCACAAACAGAAAGGGTGAGCTGATAATATTAGAAATAGCATATACAATAACAAAAAGATAAGTAATACACCCATCTTATTCTTCCTAATTAGTTCTTTGTCAAGACCTTAAACCCCAAGGCTTTTCCGCCTTCAAAACACACAAATGTTTAGTCTTGGACTCAGGAATATGATGCTCACACGAACCTGCCCGCTCGTGGTCCTGCCTCTACGAACCTCCCTGCTCGTAGTCCTACTCTACGGACTTGCCCGCCCGTAGTCCAACACATGTGATCTACCAGCTACGTACCTCCCTACACGCAGCATATTTCAAGTGTGAGCACGAAACATACGAACCTACCTCGCTCGTATCCACACGAGAGTAACTGGATATGAACCTCCCCGCTTATATCATCACATGTTCACCACCATCCATGAACCTACCCGCTCATGGCACAACATCTCCCGATCCAAGTATAGCATCATTGCTTAAACGCAACACACACAAGTCATAGTCTGTAGAATTATCGCCTGGCGCAACCCCAAGCGCCGCCAGGCGAAACCAGTCCAGATCGCCTGGCGGTTCACTTCAGGACGCTGGGCGCCAATCACCTCCAGACCAACTGTTGCAGGGTCTATCGCCTGGCGGACTGCACCTTGCCGCCAGGCGCCACGTGGTGCAGGGACCTCTGACGCTGATCCTATCGCCTGGCGCACACACCCGTGCCGCCAGGCACTACACCAGTGGCATACCCACTGTCTGATTTTCTTGCACATGATAGAACATATGGACTTATACCACCAAAATAGCTCCAAGCTAATCATGTTCTCTTATTCTTCATCCTCAGTTTGGTGAAATATTGTCACACCATACATGGTCCATTACCTATGATCCACTTCCTAACTTACTCTAATCATGACTTGGCATTTAGCTAGCGTAGTATCACATTCTCCAAGGATTTGTTCTAGATTAACCTCATTATCACCTAATTCAGCACCTCCACGACATTAACTGGTTATTTCCATGCAACAGTACCACTACCTCTAATCCATTTATTTTTTCGCTTAAGTCTATACACACTATGACACATAACTTAGCCACTAGTGCGTCAATAACACACTTCTCCAAAGTACTCCTGCATAACACATTGTTTCCAGTACCTATACTCACAATAAGAATAATGTATTCTCTATTTCATGTTACTACTCCCACTTCACTTCCAACTATGCTTTAATACCCCTTTACCAGTATCATTCTTAAAATTTATTCCTCACCATACACCTATGCATTAATCTTCCCATTGTACATCCATTAAATTCACAACTTCTCCCAATTCTCCGAAGCTTTCTTCCTCTCGTAACAAACTGTGTCACTGTCCCTGGCGGCCAGCAAGGCTACCGCCAGGCGGCATATTAAATCCTGACCAGAAAACTCATGTTTCTGCACTTACCCGCACCTCAAAATGTTCAGAATTCGATCCAGATTCCCATTTTATAAGAACTCAACAAACCCCACACAATTTATCAACTCAACTCCCAATCGTATTATACCTTACACACCATAAACTTTTCACACACATCTTCATACCCCAAAAACCCAATATTCAATTGAATTTCTTAGTTTGTAATCTGATTATCATTCAAAATTACCCTAACAGTAGGAATATCATGGTATTTTACAATCACACACACATATATAGGAGTCTATTGGAAAATTCGTACATCACGAATCACACAAAAACGCAACCAAAAACAGTATCAGACACGCGTATCGCCTGGCGGTTCCGACTTACCGCCAGGCAGTTCATGACAGAACCCAAAATTTTGGGCACAACTGATGTGCTGCCTAGCGGCACATTCATGCCCGCCGGGCGGTTTCTGGGCAAAAATCCAGAATTTTGCGAGAACAACGTAATTCAACAAGGAGGTTCATGCAATTCAATTCATACAATCACAACACATTAATCACGAGCTCCCCTTACCTAGAATCCTTGCACAAACTCGAATTTGATGTGTCTCTAACCCAAAGCACTCTTATTCTTTAGTTTCCTTCCAACAATGGCTTCACTCCTAAATCTCTCTGCAGCCCCAACACAATTTGCTATTAGAAAACCTCTGCCAATTGACCCACACAATCACCTTACCTCCCTCCTTGCTAATTCCTTCTCTCTCTAATGTACTACCTCTCTAATTATCCTTTACTTTCACCAAAAACGAAAAATTAAATAAAATGTGGTTTAATGGTTATTCAACACTCATAAACGGAATGTTTCCAGCCCTCTAGGCTGCCTCTCTTGGCTGCTAGGGTTCCTCCAACCCCTTCATATTCATGCCAAGGAAAATTTGGCAAAAAGAAAGTAAATTTGTTCTTAGCAAGGTTTGAACCCACAACCCATTAATTACCAAGTCAAGTGCACAACCAATTCAACCAATTCATATTTGTAATAATGCACAGATTAAAATAATCACACAATTGGCATACATAGTACTGAACCCAAGTCCCCTCACACAATCAAGTACTCTCAACCATTTGAGCTAGTACTTTTTCACATCATAGCACTCCGCATTAAATGCCTTAAAGGCTTCTATTACCCACATTTATTAAATAATTATTTAATTAACTATTTAATTTTCTCGGGTCTTACAAAATCCCTTTACCCTGACTCGACAAAGTCCTCTGGGTAAAATAACCATCATGGCTTTACAGCTATCAGAGAGTTCATACTGTCTCATCACATATGTACACCCATACATATCATACCTCATCACAATATCAACATACCTCAACCCATCATGAAATTACATCATATTATGTCACATCATCATAAGATTAATCATAAATCATTATCATATCATAACCCAAGCATTATTTCCTTACATTTAAGGATTTTAACATACAACTTACCCTAAAATTTTGCACCAAATAATAAAGAAACAACCACATTTTTAAACAAGCAACACCATCATGTTAAAACAAACCACAACAACAAAATAACAAGTTCCACGGGTGTCAAGTGGAGTTTTCCACAACCTATGGATTTAGCTCTAAAAAACAAAAATGCAAACCAACGAGGTCCACAAGTGACTTGTGGATTCTTCCACAACCTGTGGATTTGGCTTCGAATATAAAAGAGTAAAATCAACGAGTTCCACAAGTGACCAGTGGATTTTCCTACAACCTGTAGATTTGGCTTCGGATGTGCAAGAGTCAAAATAGTGAGTTCCACAAGTGACCATGGTATTTTACCATAACTTGTGGATTTGACTTCGAAAATGAAAGAGGCAAACAAGAACTAAAATTCACCCAAGCATTGACACAACTGATGGATTATTAATAAACTCATAAAATCTTACTACACTTGAACCCAAATTAACAGTACCTTTATGAACCATACTCACTCAACTAACTTTATCCAAGACCCTAAATTTAACCAAATCATAGTACTCCAACACAAACCATAATTTCATCATCACAAGAAAACATCTCTAATTTTTGTTGCACCATGGATTTTCCCATATGCTCAAGAACAACAAAATAATTTTATTCCATACAACATTTCACCTCTACTTTTCTAAATGATAAGTTCAGTCCATCAAATACTTTAAACAAAATTTCCTATCAACTTACCTCCAACGTCTTACACTTCATAACAATTTCACAACCACAACCAAAAACCCATTATCAAATAATGCTTACTTCAACCATAATTAACACTCGAAAGGAAAACAAGTTATATTTACAACCATTGCTCTAACCTCAAATAAATTCACACGGTAACAAAATGATGATCAAAATCCTTAATTTCCCCATTGATTCATCCAAACTAAAAGTTAAAGTAATTAGATTAAACATCCTAACCCCATCCTCAAAAATGAATTTTTCCATCTATCTCATCTAATATTCACCACACAAAAAATGACAGCAATCGTAGACAAAAAAAAAATTCTTTTCTTATCATTAAATTTAATCCCAAACAGCACTACCACCATGAATTCAACCATTCAAGAAACTTGTTATCATCTTGATCCATAAGAATGAAATTACCCCTTTATAATTCCATATTTTCAAATGCAACCATTTCTCCATACATAATCACAAAAATAATGAGAATACGACTTAACACCTCCTTACACCAAAACATAACCCAAGGATGCATTTCACAATTCCTTCATTCCATAAATCAACTTACAATCATTTCTCAATAAACAATCATGTAATATCAAGAAAATGGTTTAGCATCCCTTGCACCAAAAACCCAACATTCTTTTACCACAAGGATAAACACTTCTTATCTCATATACAAGACATTATCATATAAACAAATAACCATAGATACAAGGTGTAGCTCCCCTTACTTGGAATTCTTGAATTAAGATCACCTTTGCTTGCTCTACCCTCATTTGCTCTCAATCCAACATTGCCTCACAAAACTTTTGTAGCCCCTCATTTCCTTTTCTCCTAAAACTTACATTCCCCTTACTCTCCCTTATACTTTCTTTTTAAAAAAAAATTCTAACTTAACTTTCTTACTATTCAGTTGCCCAAATTAAAAAATAAAATAAAATAGCTTTATTTTGGTCTTAACTATTCTTCACTAACTCTCCTCTTAAATAGCTTTCCCTTTTAGCTCTAAACAAGATTTGAACATACAACCCCAATATTCAAGCAACTCTCCAAACAATATTAACCATTGCAACTTTCTTGTCATTTCACACGCATAGTAACATTACAATGCATCCACACATTCAATGCATCATTATTAAAATAATATAAAAAATATTTGTTCCAAATGCACACATAAAGAATCGAACCCATGATCACCAGTCTCTTACTTTTAACAAAGATCTAACCAATTGTGCTACTTCCCACTTTTGTTTATTACCTTACATATCAATTCAATTAATATTTATGCATCCAATTATCCCTTAGAATTATAATTATATTCCTAGGTCTTATAGCATGCCCATTCCAATTCGAAAAATCTATAAATAAGGGGACTAATAGAGTTGAAAGATAACATCCCATTGTGGGGAAGAACATCCCCTTTGGGGAACCTTCCCTTTTGGGGGAGAGACATACTTGGAGAGAAAGAAGCTTGATATCTCTATATTTGAAGGTAGAAAGGCATTTTGAAAGTTGGAGGCATTCAATTTCAACATTAGTCTTGTGTTCATTGTGTCTAGAAGTAGCTAATTTCCTCATTCATAGGGATTGGGTGTAATGTATTCTTAATTCTCTTTGAATTCTTCATTCAATATAATCCTTGTCCATAATCTTTTATGTTTTATTCTTGGTTTAACTATATAGTCTATGAATTTTGCACATGTGGGAGTCCATATTGATCTGAAAGATAGTTTGGAAACCTAGATTACAATCTTTAATTGCATGTTCTAGATATGGGGCATATATGGGAGTACCAGCTGATCCGAAAGATAGTTTGGGAAATCTGAGTAGGATAAAAGAATTATTGATTTCACATACTAGACATGGATATGGTCATTGTTCATTCTTAAGCATCAACATATTGGTCATTAATGCAAACATAATATTAAAAATTGTTAGACATAGAGTTTTTATTATTTTAGTTTAGGCTTGTCTACGACAAAATCGATGCAAGTTAATAATGATGTGAGTGTGAGAGACGGAATTAGAAATATATTGTTTATTTCTTTTACTTTGAATGGAATCGGTAAACCTAATCCCGGTGAAGTTTTCAGCTTATATTTTCCTCAATCAAGCTATTTGTTTCTATTATGTGAATTTTTGTTATTCTTTACATTTAATTTCAAATTTATCTTTTATTTAAACTCAAAAAATATTTATTTATTCTCATTCTTTATCCGTAACTAACCAATTAATTTAAATCACATTAGTTCCTTTGGGAGACGATATCTGAACATGTCCACGATATTACTTGTGTGATTTGGTATACTTGCCAATTTCGTAACAGTTCTCTAACTTCTCTCTAAGAAGTCTTCCTATTTACTCGTCTAATTGAAGAATCGATACCGTAAGATTGATCCTTGCGGCGAGCTCTTCAATTTGGAGCAGTCAGTTCCCCTGTTTGATTAATTTCATGTTGAGAATGACCTTTAACTATTTTTTATGAATTTGATTTGTGGTGAGCATGACTGATTTGACTTGTATGATTTGGATGTTTGATTAATGAATTTTGCTGGTTTGGACTTGATTTTTTGTGATTGAGAGAGTTTATAATCTAAGGAATTGAACAAATTGGTACAAGTTTCCATGTTTAAAACTTTCTTAAACCAATGCACTGAGAAAAGAGTACAAATTTAATCAATTGCACAGGTTCAAGTTCTCTCAATACAAAATACAATTGCTTATATATGATATAACGCTGAACGGTGACTAACTAACATTGAGCGCCAGCTCCATTGTGTAGGTTTGAGAGTATTTTCGCTCCCTATTGCACCCATTTGTATTCTTGAGCACCCTTATTTGCAAATGTCTTGGCATTGAGCCACAATAGACTTTGTTGAGCACCACCTTTGTACTACAAGTCTGGAGCATTTTAGCTCCAAGATGTTAAGTGCCTAGAAGTGCCACCTATTTGCGAGAGGTTTGGCCCTGTTTTTCTTTGGTTGTTTGAGATAGATTTGTGTGATGGACCTTATTTATGTTTATGACTTTGAATTGTTATTAGTGTATGCATTAACGTATGAGATTTAGTAAGGGAGTATCCTAAACTCCAATAATAATTCACACTTATGTAGAGTGGATTGGGTTATGTGACAAAATTCATAGGAGGTGTCAATCACTGGACTTGTTTGATCCTAGGCGCGAAACGGATTAACCTTGTGACTGGTAAGGTGATAACTCCTTTGTCTATGTATGCAGAGCATAAATACTGCTACAAGTGCACATCTCTAGCAAAGGCATATCATATAAGGAACGAGAGGGAGTCATGGACCCCAAATTTTTTTTAAAAATTTTAAAATTATATATATATATATATATATATATATATATATATATATATATTTTTTATTTTTTTCAACTTTTTAAATTATATGTAGTGTATATTGGAAATTGATGAAAATTGATGAAAACCCTAAACCCTAAAAATAGTTATATTAATGAAGAGATTATTAGTTTTAAATTTCAACTATAGATTTAAAGAATTTATTAACCATTATTGAATTATATCAATATTTGACAAGAATAGAAAAGTCAAGGACATTTTACTTATTTACTGTTTAATTCGTCTTATTTTAGCTCTTATTGTTTCTACATCTAAACAGAAAGATCTTTTTTGCAATGAAGATTATTAAAACAAGATTTTGAAATAAAATGAAAGATGAATTTCTTGCCAACAAACAATATGGTTATTTACATTGAAAAAAGAATAAGTGAAAATTTTAGTTCTGATTCAATTATTGATGAATTCAAGATCTGACACTGATCTCTTGTGAATTCCAATGTTAAGGTATGTATCTAGATAATTTTAAGTTTAGTATCATGGTTATGTGCATATGTATATTCTTTATATTTTTTTTATCCAAACTTAGTTTATATTTGATGTGATTTAATTGTTTAGCGATAAATCTTTTGTACACTAGCTTACCCTTTTGTGTGCTTTGTGTTTCTTGTGTTTGTTTTGTCTTTTTCTTTTGCAATGATCCCTTACCGGTCTCAGCAGATGAAAATGTAGGTTTAGAGGCATCTTTGAGGAGTCATCAGTTAGAGTAGTGGAAGGTCTCTAGGAGCTTTAGTAGTGGTTAATCCTTGTATAGAACTTTGTTGATTTAGTTTGGTTGTATAAATGTCATATTTTTACAGTCCTATATGTTGTAAGACTGTATATAAAATAACAATATTTATTCTCCTATTAATTTAATTTCTTATTTTAATATTATTTTTCATTTATTTTTATTACTATTGTAAAAAAAAACAAAAAACTCTTAATTAATTATGTTTATAAATAAACTTTAAAATTATTTTATTTTAGTGTCATATACATATTAGGGTTAAATATGTTTTTGGTCCTTCATCTTTTAGTGCAAATTGAAATTAGTCCCTCTTGGAAACCTTGAATCAATTTAGTCCCTTATCTTTATAAATGCATGGATTTAGACCTTTTAAACAAATTTTTTTTAAGTTTATTTGACGTTTCAAACACATTTCTAAGCTAACATTGAACTGAACATATGTCAAATGGTGTAAACAAACTAAAATATTATACTAAAATGGGTTTGAAACGCCAAATAAACTTAATAAAGTATGTGTCTGACCCTTCTCACGTGCTAAGGAAGTATGTGTTTGACCCTTCTCACGTGCTTGAGGTAGAGGATTTGCAAGTCAAAGAGGATCTCTCAATGAAGGTGCAACCTATTACTTTAGAGGATTGCCAAACAAAGTAGCTTAGAGGGAAATCCATCAATCTTGTCAAGGTTGTTTGGGATAGGAGAACAAGTGCCTCTACATGGGAATTAGAGGAGGATATGAAACAGTCATATCCCCATTTGTTTTCTACTAAATCAAATTTCGAGGTTGAACATTTTTGTTGTTAGAAAGAATGTGAGGACCTAGAAAATTATGTTTTAAGAATGACATTGGTTTTAAATAATTATATTCTCTTATTTTAATAATAAAAAGCTTACATATAAATAGAATTTTCATTAAAGGATCTCATTACTTAGAAAACACTTCATCTCTCTAAAAACACTTTTTTAAGAAATTTCTTCCTTCTCTGTAAAGTTTCTCATCCTACGTTCATCTATTTGAAGATTGAAGACTGCTAGAGTGATCCCTGTGGCGAGTTCTCCACATCTGTCCAATCAATTTCTTCAATTGAGTAATGGTACTAATGGTATGTCTTGATCATGTTTGTGTTGTTTTTTAATTGAGTATGCACATTCTGATATCTTACAGGGAATCTAATACCTTTTTAGCTTCTAAGGAATATTTTAGGTAAGGAAAGCTAATTATACAATGTTTGTGTTGTGTAAATATTGATATTGATATATTAGATGATTTTATGAGATAGGTTTTGAAAATTTAGTTGTTGCATGTATCATGATGAGTGAAATTGGGTGTTGATTATGATGTTGATTGTTAGGAAGCATTTGTGAAGTTGATATTGCTTTTAGACCCAATTTGTATTGATGTTGTGGTGAAATTGAAATTGGTATGATTTGAGTATTTGTAATCACTAAGGAGTTGCTTAAACTTGACTAGAAAGACCTTAGTATGCAAAATTTTATTCTGTAGAATTATGCAGACTTACTGGTTGAGAGTTAGCTCTCTCAGCAAATCCAAAGTTAGAGAGTTGATTGCCTTTGTAGTCATTGGTCGATAACGTCCTCGCTGAGCGAGTTTTGGAGGAATTTACCTTTGGGAGTTTTAGTGATTCACTCGTTGGGTGAGCCATCTGGTCGTTGGACGAGTGAACTTTTGTGCACTTTTGGCCTAGCGAATGGATAGTCTCATTGAGCGAAAGTATCAGAGTTTAGCAACCATCTTTATTTGAAATTTGTTGTACTGTATTAAGGGTGGATTATTGTTTAGAATATGGTTGGTGTCTTATATGAATGTATAACTGTGAGCATGAAATTTGACATGGTTGCTAAAATTTCAAGGAGATATTCTATGTGGTGGTATTTAGTGTACACATTGACATAAGGATTCAATATTGTGGTATCATTTCTCTAATAACTACTCACACTCAAGTAGAGTAGAGTAGGTTATGTCGTGAAGAGAAGAAGGAGGTAGTCACTGGACTTGATCAAGTCCTCAACGCGAAGGGGACTTACCTTGTGAGTGGTTGAGTGGTAATCCCTTGAGGCCAAACTCTATAAAGTTTGGGAACTATCACATGTACACACCACCCATCAATCAGATGTCAAGTGCATGTATTTGGATAACCAAGTTTAATATCAACTAATTCTATGTTTATATGTATACTTATGCATGTTATCTTGTAAACTGATTTTATTTTTATATGAATACTCCTTGTTTACATTAGCTTACCCTATTGCGTGTTTGTGTGCTTGGTTATTGTTATCTCTTTTACGATGATCACTTTTGTGTGAGTAGAGAAAGATGTAGGGGAGGATGTTAGGAACAAGGCAATAAAGAAAAGAATAAAGGAGAAAAAAATAGACACGAAGAATTTAACATGGTTCGGCGTACAATGTGTGTATCTACGTCCACAACTACACTAGGAAGTATTTTTATTTTTGGTGTATCTCAAGCTTTACATAGGGTCTCTTATATAGTAAAATACAGAACCACATCTCACAATTCTAAGCAATGTGAGACTAAATCAAGCACCATAATACTAACAATTTTCCCACTTAGGATTTGATTTTCATTACCACCTTGTGTAGTGCCTTCATCATCAATTTTCTCGAAGGCCAGTTGAGGCAATGCAAAGCCTCAACTTAGTTGTTGTGACAGTCTTGGTCAACATATCAGCTAGATTATCTACACTCGGAATCTTCAACAAAAACAAGTCTCCATCATTTACCAAGTTTCTGATAAAATGATACTTCAATTCAATGTGTTTGCATCTGGAATGAAGAATTGGATTTTTAGCAAGAGAAATGGCACTTTGACTGTCACTGAACAACGGAGAGTCATCTTGCTCTTTTCCTAATTCTTTTAGAAGATTCTTCAACCATATCATCTCCTTCACTGCTTCTGAGATAGCTACATACTCAACTTCAGTGGTTGAGAGGGAGACTCTTCCTTGAAGTTTGGACTTCTAACTGATAGTTGTACCACCCAACGTAAAAATGTAACATGTTGTGCTCTTTCTACCATCCAAATCACCTCCCAAATCTGCATCAGAAAACCCCTGTAAAGTGAGATTACTTCTTCTAAAAGACAAATGCATCTTTGAAGTGCCCTTCAAATATCTCAATATCCATTTCACGCCTTCCCAATGCTCTTTTAGAAACATGCTCACAACTCTCAGTGCATGTGCTATATCAGGTCTGGTGCAACCATAGCATACATCAAGCTCCCTACTGCTGAGCATATTACACTTTAGACATGTGACTTTCTTCTTCCTCTGTCTGAGAAGATTGCCTTTTTTAGAACTTTAAGTGAGTTCCCAAAGGTGTATTCCTGGTTTTAGCATTTTCAACATTAAACCTGCTAAACAATTTCTCTATATATTTTTCCTGAGATAAGTTCAGAATACCTTCAGATCTATCTCTGGAGATTATCATACCAAGAATTTGCTTGGTTGCACCAAGATCCTTCATTTCAAAATTTTCTGATAATTGTTTCTTCAACCTATCAATTTCTGCCATATTAGCACCAACAATCAACATGTCGTCAACATACAGGGCAAGAATGATAAAGTTGTTAACATATTTCTTCACGTAAAAACAATGATCTTCTTCACATCTGTGAAATCCTGAGTTTCTCATAAACTTATTAAACTTCTTGTACCATTGTCTCGGTGCTTGTTTCAATCCATACAAACATTTATGAAGCTTGCATACAAGATTCTTTTTGCCTTGTACTTCAAAACCTTTTGGTTGTGCCATAAAGATTTCTTCCTTAAGATCTCCATGTAGGAATGCAGTTTTCACATCTAACTACTCTAGATGAAGATTTTATGCTGCTACTATACTCAAGATAACTATTATGGTAGTCATCTTGACAACATGAGAGAAAATTTCTGTGAAGTCAATTCCTTGTCTCTGTTGGAACCCTTTCACTACGAGTCTAACCTTATATCGTTTGTTGCCATCTGGTTCTTCTTTTAACAGATAGACCCACCTATTTTGCAAAACCTTATTTCCTTCTGGTAGCTTGATTAAAAACCATGTCTTATTATTCTAAAGAGACTTTATCTCATCTTCCATTGCTAGCTCCCACTTAATAGATTCATCTCTTTGCATAGCCTCAACAAAATGCTCTAGGTCACCAGCATTAGTCAACAACAAGTAATGCAATGAAGGATAGTACCTTTGTGGTGCTATAATTATTTTGCTTTCCAAAGATACAATGTTTGCAAGGTCCAACGTCAACATGCTTCAAGGTAGGTATTTTACCTTTTAAGACCATGAGCTTCATTCCTTTCTCACTCATATCCTCATCTGCAATCATGTAAAAAGATTCTTGCTTCTTTCCACGAACAACAACAAAATTACCTTTCATTACCTTCCAATGTCTATCTCTAAAGGTGGTGTAATGTCCCTCATCATCCAACTGCCCTATAGATATTAAGTTTCTCTTTAAGGTTGGGATATGTCTGACATTATTCAAAGTCCACACATTTTCATTAGAGGTTCTAATATTGATATCACCTATTCTTATAATATCAAGAGATTTTCCATTTGTAAGGTAGACCTTCCCAAACTTTCCTGGAACATAGTTAGATAATAGTTCTAAGAAAGGTGTAGTATGAAATGACGCACCTGAGTCCATAATCCATGAGTCAATAAAACTATCTAAACTACATAATAGTGCATCTTGAATTTCATCAATTATTGCATTTGTTGATTGATCATCATCTTGTTTCTTGTTGTTGTTCTTCCTTGGATCCCTACATTGATTTGTAAAGTGACCCCTTTTTTGACAATTCCAACAAGTGATATCATTCTAGAATTTTGGTTATGATCTCCGTTTAGACTTTGATCTACCTCGGCCTTGATTACGACCTTTCTGGCTACTTCTTCCTCTAGTTTCAATACTCAATGTTGAACCAGAACTAGAATTGGAAGATTCCCATGAACTTTTCCTGTGAACATCTTCGCTTAAGATCAAGTCACAAATGTTATCAAACTTCAACTTGCTATTACTTGCAGAATTACTAACTGCAGTAATAATTGCATTCCAACTTTCCGGAAGAGATGATAATAAAATTAATGCTTTCACCTCATTTTCATACTATACTTCTTCAGGTAACTGATAGTTTAAGGGAACTGATGACCCTCTGTTTATAAGTAGACATGTCAAAGTGAGCCAACCCGGCTCACACGGGTTGGCTCACCACGAGCCGGGTTGAAAATGAGTGAACCCAACCCGGCTCACTTTCTGGTGAGCCAGAAATTTTGTAACCCGGCTCAACCCACCACGAGTTGGTGGGTTAAGTGGGTTGGCTCACCAACCCACCTAAAAAAAATATTTATTTATTTTTTTAGTATTCAAATATTTAAATAAATTTTTTAAGTAACCCATGAGATAACAATCATAGTAAAATCAAGAACCAATATTTTGATCATGCTCACCACCAATATATGGAGAATTATTTCCAAGAAAGTATCCATTAATCAAAGAAAGCATGACTAATATTACAAATTTTCTATCATGTTATTCAACAAAATATAAATAAAAAACTATACATTTTTTTCATGCTAATTTAGAAAAAATTATTTATAAGACGGTTACTTGAGTAATTTACTATAAAGATTATAGTTAAAGATTAAAGTATTAACATAT
>Ga0214545_1002241_pt1 | contig 37255 bp, 13 predicted proteins | sample CNSS4metaG_FD_160064 | JGI IMG/M metagenome (GOLD analysis project Ga0214545, IMG submission 160064) | Root nodule microbial communities from cowpea collected in UCLA plant growth center, Los Angeles, California, USA - CNSS4 | ecosystem: Host-associated > Plants > Roots > Nodule | place: USA...
GTTAGAAAATAAAAAATAATTGGATAAAATATATTGAAATAGTATTCTACATGATGAAAATAAACAACAAATAAAAATATTAAAAAATTAACAAATGTATGTCTTAGAAACAATTTGAGAAACTATTGAAAGAATTCGCATAAAGAAAAATAAATGTATAATTAAGGGTATGATAAGATGAAAAATACCTTAGATATCTAAGAACACTTTTCAAACATCAACATATATACTCAATGGTTGAGAAATAATTGTTTTAGTGAAACAAAAAGGTTCTTCAAATGAAACAAAAATTAATAAAAATAAGTAAATTTTTTTTGTATATTACCTAGTAAATGAAAGGTTATGCTATTAAACATTTTAAATTGAGAGTACTAAACATACTCATGTGAAAAGAAAATATACAATAAATAAAAATACTAAAAAATAATAGAAATATTCAAATATGAGACATAAAAAAATTTTAATTGACAAACATTATTTTAACATAATTACATAAATATTATGATAAGATGAACAATATATTGGAGATGTGAACGAGTTTCATGACAAACCAAATAACTAGAAAAAATAAAAAATTGAAAAAAAAAAAAAAATATATATATATATATATATATATATATATATATATAGTTACTTAATTAATTTTGAATATTTTAATAATTTAAATGATGATGAAGATATGGCGGGGGACGGGTATTATGGCGGGAATATGTACATCTCCATAACCATCCCCATACCCAATTGAAAAAGTCGGGATTCCCCATACCCATACCCAGTCAATGCGGGGATTCCCCGTCAAAATGGAGATGGATTCGGACAATACCCAAGCGGGTGGATTTATTTGCTATTTCTACCTTTAGGTAATGTTTGAAAGAATGGATTTGAGGAAGAATGAGTAAATGAATTTAAGGGAATGAAGATAATATTGTGTTTTATTTGGATTAAAGAATTTGATGGATGAATGAATGAATTTCAAGAAAAAAATATTAAAGTTATTGAATGATGTGATAATGTGATAGACAAAAAAATGTTTTAATTGATAAAAATAAATGATTATTAATGTATCACTATGTAAAAATGTTATATAAATATAATTAGTAGAAATTGTATTAATATCAAATTGATTTTTTTATTTATAATAAGAAAAATTAAAATAAAAAAATGAAATAAATTTGTATAAAAGGGATATGGACGAATAAATTTCAAATACATTTTCTTGAATAATTTATTTTTATATTATTATTAAAATTATTGTTAGTGTTAATATTAAATGTAATTATAATCATATTTGGTTAAAAATTTTCATTATTAATAATAATTGTAATTATAATTAATAATAATATAACCATTGTTATTAAATTTTTTTAATCTTGGTTTATTAAAAGTTGTAATTGAAATATAGTGAATTACACCATAGCAAATTCAACGAATAGAAAATAGATTGATTGTAGTATTCATTTTTTTTATATCTGAATTTTTATTGGATGTTTGGAATAGGGATAAATAAAAAAGCAACATGCATAATAATTCAACCTCGTTTATAGCAAATTGGAAACATCTGCTAACACAGTATCATCCATGGAAACAAACAATTTTCTACTGTTAATTGCCCAACATTTTTCTCCAATTATCATAAATAATGATGTTTCCCTCTAGATAAATAAAAATACAAATTTGTCTTTATTTATGTAAGTTAAATCATAAAAAAAATTAAGGAAAGAAAACTGAAAGTAAAATGTTTAGGAAATGAAACAAAAATATTAAAATTAAGTAACTATATTGTTACAAATAATCTAAACACTTGTTATAAAATATTTTAAAAAAATATATTACTTTTTACAGAAAATGTTTTATTTTTTGTCTCAGAAATAAATTATGTTAATTGAAAGTGGATGGCCATTGATTTATTTGAATGAAGGGGAGATGCATGGTCCAAAACAAATACAGTCCATGGAACTTTATTGGCTAGTTTTACCTCACACGGATTGATGACATGGATGAATGGTCTGATTCAGAAAAGTTGGTTGAATTTAATTGGCGAAGTTTATTGTACACGGATTGATGACATGGCATGAAAGTTCCACAAAGATTAATAAATGGAAGATAATCTCAGGGTAATAATGTTTTTCAATGATCTTCACACCAAAAATAATTGTCTCTAGTTTTACAATAAATTAGAATAATATTTATGAGATTGTTTCCAATTAAAATTATTATTTCTCACTGTTAAATTATATTTCTTATTAGGAGTAAAATTTTAATACATTCAAAATTTCAAAACAATGCGCCTAATATTAAAAAAATAGAATAATTTAATATTTGTTAAGTAAATAAGAATTTAATTTAATTTGTGAGAGTAAGAATGTTGACATAATTTTCTCTTATCATTCTAATTCATACGGAAATGTGATAATTTTACGATATACATATTTTTAATTATAAATGATAATATGTTAACAAGTGATAATTAAATTTTAATAATTTAATATATAAAATAAATTTATATTTATTGATATAAAATAAAGAAATTAATTATTAATAAATAAAAATAATTTTATAAAAAATAAATAAAAATAATAGTCAATTTTAAAAAATTTAATAAATAATTATATTAAAAAAATAGAATTGACATATGAGAGTATAAAAAAAAAATCCTTTATAGATTATGAAAAATTATTATATAACGAAAATAAATATTTATTTAAAATACCTATAATTAAAAATAGGTATTAAAACAGTCAAATATAACAAAATATTTTAAAATGTCCATAAAATTTTAATTTTCAGTTATATGACATAATTCTTTGAAATAATATAATAATTAAAAATATTTATTTATTTTAAGTTAAATTAAAGTATATATTTCCTTTTAAAAAATTTGCATCATCTGACAGGATGAAGTTTCAATGTGTTGCATATTTCGAAGTTCGCATCCTTTTAAACTTCATTATAAGGACCCACAAATTTTGGCATAGAACAACTATTCACTTATTTTCATCTGCGAAGAGAATTATATAACTACAATAATTATCAGTCTTAGACCATTTGTGATTGCACGAAAAGAAGCACCAGATATAAAATCATAGAAATGTAATTGTATTTCCTCGAAGAACTACATCACACAAACACTATCCAAAAGTATACATCATAAAAACCCTAAAAATTAGAGACAGATTCAAGAGCTAGTGAATTTGGTAACAGCCTTGGTGCCTTCGGAGACTGCGTGCTTGGCAAGTTCGCCGGGGAGAACAAGACGCACGGCAGTCTGGATTTCTCGGGAAGTGATGGTGGGTTTTTTGTTGTAGCGAGCGAGTCTAGAAGATTCCTGAGCGAGCTTCTCAAAGATGTCATTGATGAAGCTGTTCATGATCCCCATGGCCTTGCTGGAGATCCCAATGTCAGGGTGAACTTGCTTGAGGACCTTGAAAATGTAGATTTTGTAGGTCTCAACACTCTTTGCCTTTCTCTTCTTCTTCTTGTCTCCGGAGGTAGCATCCTTCGGAATCTTCTTCTCAGCCTTCGTTTTCTCAGCAGGAGCCTTCTCTGCAGGTTTTTTCTCTGCGGGTTTCTTCTCACCCTTGGCCATGGATTTCTCACAGAAGGTTTGATAAGATTGAGTAAGGTGTAAATCAGAGAATGTGAATTCTGAGTGATGAGAATTGAGAGAAAGGAGTGGTATATATAGGAATGCTGGATAGAAGCTGATTGGTTGGATTTACATTGCACGGATCGATGACGTGGCAGGACGAGTTTTCGTTTTGGAGGGAGATTTTTAAATCTCGGGTTTTGTGTTTTCAGTATGTGGGGTGCCTGCGTGTTTGAGAAGATAATTTCAATTTGGGCCAGAGTTATGATTGTTTAAATTTGGGCCGAGGTGAAAGACTGATCCGATCTAGTTTTCCAAATTTATTTTATTTAGATTTAGATAGTAATAAAAATAAAATAAAATATTACGTCTATTGCAGTGTACGAGTTTTGGTAATTTTACCCCATTATAATTTGTTATTTAAGCCGGATTTGTTTACTTATATAGACCAATTTAAAGATTAAATGTAAAGAAAAGTTATTGCTAAATATTGAATTCTGAATTTATTTACTTATTATTGATGTTGTCATAATAATATCTTTTTCTCCACTTTCTTTTAGAGATAAATTTTTTCTTTAACGAATATCAAAAGATAATTAAAAGAAGTATATTTTTCATTTTATATTCTTTCTTAGTTTTTCTCTTCCTTAATTTATTTATTAAATCAAACGTGTAATGAAAAGATTAGATTAATATAATATGTGAGACCGTAAAAAATCTTATTTTAAGAGAGTTAGCGTTTTTAAATAATGAGATCTTTGTAATATTTTAATAATAGAATCTTAAATATAAATAAAAAAATTATAAAAGTATTTCATTGTCTAAAAACTCCCCTATATCTTTCTAGAAAACCGTTTCAGGAATTCTCTCTCAAGAACTTACTGTATGTTTGTATGTTTATTTGTTTGACGACCAGAGACTATTGAGGCGATCCCTGCAAAACGCTCTCTGATCCTACCTGATCAAGGTTTAGTGTTTACGGACGTTTCACGTTTCACGTCACACGTCGCACGTCACACGTCTCACATCTCACGTCTCACGACTCAGGTCGCACGTCACATGTCTCTTACGTCTCACGTCTCTCTCATATCTCATGTCTCTCACGTTCCACATCCCACGTCCCACGTCTCTCACGTCCCATGTGACACGTCTCAAGTCTCACGTCCCACATGACACGTCTCAGGTCTCACGTCCCACGTGACACGTCTCAGGTCTCACGTCCCACGTCTCAGGTCTCACGTCCCACGTCTCACCCACGTCCCATGTCTCACGTCCTACGTCCCACGTCTCGCACGTCCCACGTTCCACGTGTCACGTCTCACGTCTCATGTCTTACGTCTCACGTCTTACGTCTCACGTCTCACGTCTCGCACGTCTCACGTCCCACGTCCCACGTCTCACATCTCACGGGTTACATCTTACATCTCACGTCGTCTCATGTCTCACGTTTCACATCCCACGTGTCACGTCTCATGTCTCACGTTCCACGTCTTACGTCTCATGTCTCACGTCCCACGTCCCACGTCCTACGTCCTATGTCTCATGTCTCACGTCTCTTGTCTCACGTCTCACGTCGCACGTCTCATGTCTCACGTCCCACGTCATCTCATGTCCCACGTCTTACGTCTCATGGCTCACGTCCCACGTCGTCTCACATCCCACGTGTCACGTCTCACGTCTCACGTGCCACGTGCCACGTCCCACATCCCACGTCTCAAGTCTCACGTCTCACATCTCACGTTTCACGTTCCACGTCCCACGTCTCACATCTCACGTCTCATGTCTCACGTCTCTCGTCGCACGTCTCACGTCTCATGTCCCACGTCGTCTCATGTTCCACGTCTCACGTCCCACGTCCAACATCCTACGTTTCACTTCCTACGTCCAACGTTCTACGTCTCACGTCTCACGTCTCACGTTTCATGTTGCACGTCCCACGTCCCATGTATCACACCCAGGTTTCACCTTCCACATCCCACATAGCACCTCCCACGTCTCACGTTGCACGTCTCACATTATTACACTGAAATACTGATTCTTTCATAAAATATTGGTGCTTTGGTTTACTAGTTGCAGTATAGCTAAGGTTCTTCTTTGTTGTTTATCCTTCTTCAAGTTTCTTATTGATCGAAAGAAGAGAAAGAACATTATTTTACCGGAAATAGGAAAGCTAACCTTATGCAACAACAATAATTTGAAGCTTTTGCAGATGTTTGCTATCATTACATGGATGATTTTAGAAAAGTGTTTAAATTTTGGCAGACAATATTTTTTTATTAGTCTTTTGTTCTGACATTCAATATGCGAAGAGATGTGTCACAAAATTCTAATCAAGGGTGGGCAAAAAATCCATTTTTTATAATTCAATCTATTTTTTCTATGATCTAATCCATTTAATATATCTATTTTATTAAAAATTCAATCCATTTAAAATCCATTTTATTGGATATGGATATCAATCTGATATATATTTTATATATTTTATGAATTGGATATTCATTCTCTCTCTAAATCTAGATTTTCAAAATGGATAATCCAAAATATCCAATCCAAATTTTCAATTTATATTTTTGGTTAGGTTAGGATAAAAGTTGAGACCGACTAGTCCAAATTTAGTCGTATTTGATTGAGTTGGCGTGACCCTGTACAAAATTTGGTCGAATTCTGTCAAGTCGATCTCGATCAGAATTTGCCCCAGCTGGTCCTGGACAAAATTTGGAAGTATTCGGTTGAGTTCACCCGACCCAATTTTGACTGCATTGGTCTGAGTCGACCTAGACAAAATTTGACCGTATTCGACCGAGACAACTGCGACCAAAATTTGGCTGTATTCATTCTAGTTGGCTCTAGTCAAAATTTGGTCGAATTCAATCGAGTTGGTCCCGATTGAGATTTGGCCGAGTCGACCCTGACCCATATTTGGTCGTATTTGGCTAAGACAACCTAGGGTGAAATTTGGTCGTATTCAAATGAGTCGGTCACGATCGAAATTTGATCGTATTCAACTGAGTCGGCCACGACCGAAATTCGACCAAATTCAGTCGAGTCGACTCTGGTCAAAATTCGGTCGTGTTGGCCTCGACCAAAATTTGACCGAGTTGGTCTTAGCCTGAATTTGGTTGTATTCGGCAGAGTCGATCGCGACCGAAACTTGGTCATATTTAGGCGAGTCGGTCCTAACCTAAATTTGGCCAAACTCAGTCGAGTTGGTCATGACCAAAATTTGGGCAAGTCGGCACTTGCCCAAATTTAGCAGTATTTGGTCGACTAAGTTTTGAACGAAATTTGACTATATTCAACTTAGTCGGTTGTGATCGAAAATTGGTCATATTCAGTCAAGTCGATCTCGGCCAACGAATTTAGTGGAGTCAACCCTGACCGAAATTTGACTGATCAAGACCTGACCCAAATGTGGCCATATTTGGCTAAGTCGGCTCTGGCCAAAATTTGGTCGTATTAGGCAAAATCGGTCCTGGCCGAAATTTAGTCGAATCCAGTCAAGTCGATCTCAACTGAAATTTTGTCGAGTCGACCTTAGCCCAAATTTGGTCACGTCGTCCCCGACCGAAATTCGTTCGAAAGTCATCCAAGTTCATCCCATGTTGAAATTTGGCCTCTACAAAAAATCTGTCAAATTCTATAGTGCCAGCCCTATCGAAAATCTAATCCACATCCATTTTGGATCCAAATAATGGATGTGGATCCAAATTTGTGTCCATAGGGCTGACACCAAAGAATTTGACAGATTTGACCGAATACTTCCAAATTTTGTCCATGACCAACTGGTTCAAATCTCGATCGGGATCGACTTGATAGAATTTGGCCTAATTCGGCCAAATTTTGTACAGGGTCACACCAACTCAATCAAATACGACTAAATTTGAGCTACTCCGTCTCAACCTTTAGCCTAACTTAACAAAAAATATAAAGTAAAAATTTGGATTGAGATATTTTTGATTATCCATTTTGATAATCTAGATTTCGAGAATGGATATCCAATCTATAAAATATATAAAATGTAGATTAGATTGATATCCAGATCCAATAAAATGGATATTAAATAAATTGAATTTTTAATAGAATGAATATTAAATGGATTGAATCATAGAAAAAATAGATTAGATCATAAAAATTGAGTTTTTTGTCCACCCTTACTTATGATACTTCCCATATTTAATGGGTTATTTTATGTCGTTTCCATAATCACAAATTCAATTAATGCATGTACTATATATACGCTTAAACAATATAATGGTGAAATTCCTCACGATGGTCATTATTTTATATAATCGCCGTCGAATATATATATATTATATTATTCGTTTTAGAAAGTATATTTCATCACAGTTTTATCGTTAAAATATATATTTCGAATAAATATATATCTCGAATAATAATGAAAGGAAAAAAAATATTTAAATAATTTTAAACTTCGAATTCTAAATGATTTGAGACCATCATTGAACGTGATAAGAACGCTCGGATATCCTGTCCTTTACAGAATACCATAGACATATGATTACTATGGAACTCAAGATATCCTGTCCTTTACATAACACCAGAGACTTATGATTACTATGGAACTCAATTAACTCGGCAAGCCAACTTTATTACTACAACAGAGATCTTGTCTGAAGGTTTTTATTCAACCTTTTATTATACAACATGTATAAGTTATTGTACTTTACATATAAACAGAGACGTGCATTGATGGGTCACAGATCCTCATCAGGACAAGCTTCAAGAAACTCCTTTATTCTCAGTCGTTCCTCCGCTGTAAGATCAGGATCATCAGAACTGAATCTCTGCCGAAGGGAAACACGATCACTGCTGCTATTATCAAGGACCTATTAGGAGAGGATGAAATATGAGAAATCAGTTAAGAGACAAATAGAATGTGCACAAACTAATAATTCACAGTCAGATGATGAAATATAATGTGATGGGCTAAACATTTTCACTGTTTTTCATAGCCAACATTTAACAAATATGTTAGTTTGGTTCTGACAGTAACTCTATTGTTTTTAAAATAATTATGTTAAAATCTGATCATTCTAGTAAGATTGAAATTTCAACAGAAGGTACCAAAAAACATTTAACCCTAAAACAATAACATGGTTGTGAGCGATAAATGTTGTGATACATTGTATTTTATTTTTATCTTTGAGCTGATTATCATGTACTAATTCTAGCTCTGAGCTTCTAGCAATTTCCTAGGATTCAAATACCAATCGCAAAATTTATTTTCTGAGCTATTTAGTTGAAGTTTATAACTTACTTGAATGAAATTATTGACATGGCCATCTTTGTTTGGAGAGGTTACAAGCTCATCATTATTGCATGTCCATACCCCATCAACAATGTACTTGTACTCATAGCGTCCTTCCTGTAAATAAGACAATAAACTTGTTTCTAATCAATCTATTGTTTTAATCATAGCGGCTGAGCCGACAAGTTATTGAACGTTCAATACTATGATCAAGTTTTAACAATTTCACTTACAGGTAGTTCCCTCTCGAGATACCACAAACCCGATTTGTCATCATAATCTAGGGGTACTCTCTGAAAAGCGATCAAGATTAAGTAAAGATTTTGCATGAATTCGTATAAACAAGGTATATGTTAAAAACATAAGTCAAGCTACGTGATTCAGATGATTTTAAAGATAAAAAGTCTTCGAATCTGAAATCAGACTATTCTTAAATCTAAATAAAATGAGACTAAATCATTACCTGCCCCCATCCAATATCAAGCCCTGAAATTTCCACCCTAGAGCAACTGTTGTCTTCCCATGACAAAGTGACAGGTTTCTTACTAAGGCCTGTAAGCTGAGTACCACAAATAAATAATGTTCAAAGGTGATATTTTTTTTTTAATAAGAGGGAAACCAATGAAAAGATAAAAAAATAGGAACAGTTTCAATTAAATTCTCATCTTGAAACATCTAAATTAATTATGTCAGCTTTTCATGAGAAAAGACTTATCAGGAAGATCACACCTATATTAATATAACAAAAAAAATCCCATTAAAAATTTAAATCACAATAAATATAGAACATTAAATTGACTCACGATGTCAGCCGTCGCACTTTTAATGGCATCTAGTTTGGGAAAGCACTCCCTTTTGCTCTGCAAGACAAAAGAGTAAGAAAGAGGGCACAAGAAAACTTGACCAAATTCCAATCTCATTTCTCTCTTTACACCAAATGCATCTAAAATTGATTTAGAAGAATTATAATACTCATATATGAAACCGCTAGAATGAAAATTCTATGACATGCAGAAAACGAAAATGATATCAAATTAGTTTCTTTAGGTATACACAACTAGAGAATAGAACGCATATTTTGAGTAAAAGAACTCAGGAAAATAAATTAAATAAGAATGCTTCTAAACTAGATGTAAGAAAATAAATCTGTTAGTAACTAAACTGCCCAGTTCCATAATTCACAGATACCAAAATTTAGAAACTAGTGATTCAACTGTAAAATATTAATATAGAACCCCCCACGACTTTAAAATGTGGAACAATAGAAAAGGAAGTATTGAGCATAGTCACCTGAAGTAGTGTATGAGCCTCCTTGAATGTATAACCCAGAACCCAAAACATGTAGGCCGTCTGAGCAAAACAAATTGTTAGCAAATAATCTTACACACACAGAGAACTATAAAACACATAACTGATACATGAAATACCAAAATATTTGAGAAAAATAAAATCAGACACCACCACCTTTTTTATCTCTATCTTTGAGATAGATTTAAATGATTTAATAGACATATCTACCACAAAATAAAAGAATATTGATTTTATGATTTCATTTCTACACTTTCTTCATAAAAACAATGGCATCTTCAATAAAAATCTGTAGATGAAATTAGGAGTGAATGTAACCAGATGGCATAGATCCAGGCTATATAAAGTCAAACGATTCTAATAGCCCAAAGCACAAACAATGGACAATAAAAAGGGCCGCCCAAAGCTTAAGGTTCCCACTATTGTGAAATCTTGGAAATGGGGAGGGTCAGATGCACATAGCCTTAATCGTGAGAAGATTTTGTTTCTGTAACCATAAACTGTGACTGCCTAATCACATGTCAAAATTATTACTATTGTTTGTTTAGACAAAATTCATTATAAACATTTCTGAAAAAATAAGAAAAAAATGAAATAAGTTTCTCTATAAGGTGAATTAACTTTTACGAGAGAAAAATAAGAAAGAATGAAATGATTTAAAGGTGTTTAAATGTAGTCCTTTGCAGGTAGTAGTTTCTAAGACATAGACAACCAACTTTGATGGGCTGCAACAAGGCGAGCTAGGGGTGTTTTCTCAACATGGGGGTTTTCAACAACTTTCATTATTGAAAATGATTTATAGGTGTTTCATTCGTACCAATATATTTAAGTCAAAACCTTTTGAAACCATTCAGTATGTGAGAGGTTAGTGAATACATTCACCACCTGCCCTTTGTGTATTTAACTCCTTAAACATGAAACTATTTCCTTTACCATACACCGAACTAACCAAAACACCGTTTCAGGTTAAATATTCTACCAGTAATAAACAAGTAACAAATAAAATCAAAGGACATACTGCAACGGCAGGAGCTCTTCCAAGTCCAGCAGTGCAATGAATATATGTTACACCTCCATTGGAATTTATTGCCTTATATAATTTGCTAACTACAGCTGGAAGCCGCATTCGTAGATCAAATGCATCAAAGTCCCTGTCACATCCATGTTAGATCATCACACAATGCGAAGAAGAACATGAAAAACAAAGACAAAGGCAACAAACTGTAAAATGCAGAATATATCACTGTATAGTTACAAATGCCATGAGTAAAGAGAAACCCTAGTATAACACAATGCACAACGCATACGTAAAGAAGAAATGACAAAATGTACCCATTTATACTAGATTAGAAATTATCATATGAAGGTGACATACCAATAGTCTTACACAAAACACACACAAAGAACTCCCCTAACTGCTTGAGCTTTTGACTCGCTCACAACCTAATACCTAAATCTTCAAAATCCCCTTTTGGTAACAATTTAAAAAACATATCTCACATTTTTTTTCTAGAATATTTTGGGGGGATGGGGTAAGTTATGAAAACATAAAACTAGTATCTGTTTGAGCATGGGAAAAAAGGAAATGTAGAATTTATATTACATGTGATGGGATATTACTACTTACTCCCAACCCAGCTCCACAATGCAAGTAGGACCACACATCCTTGCCTCACTCAGAAAAAAAAGAAAAAGAAGAAGCGTGGCATACCATTACCATATTCGAGGTTTTCTTCCAAAGTAGATGCCTTTTATAAACATAAAAACAAGTAGAATGCGTCTTAAACCAAAACTAAAAATATAGAACAGTACATGATTGTGAGAAAGTTACTATGTGTGACACACATAGGGGATGTCTTGTGAGGAAGTCATTTTTAAATGAAAACGAGAAAAGAAAATATGGATCATACAATAATACACAAATGATCGATATTTTAAACTTTAAGCCACACAATTACTTTAAAACATTGAATGAATTTTACACCTTAATCTTTTTCGTTCGTGATAAGATCTAGTGGCAATGACTAATAATCATTCCTCTTACTCTCATTTAAAATAAAACCTGTAAATGATTTTGACATATTCATGACTTGTAAGAAAAAACTATAATTACAAAATACAAAAAAAGTAACATATTGCACAGGATCTATTCCACCTATAGTTTTAAACAATTTCGTAGAAAAAAATTCAAATTAATAATAATTCAGTTCAATTTAAGTTCACAGTGGGTTTCCTCATGCAGTCATTATTAAAATATCTACAACATGTCCAAAATATCAGTACAATATATTGAAACTCGAGTAATATCATACTTTATTTTCTTTAGCAAATGATAATTGTTAATATGTTAGCTTTTTTTGTTAATGTGGGGATTTGAACCCCCGACTTATCCCACCCTTCCTTTTACTTTTACCACCTGGTCGACCTTATATCTTCTAATTCAATATCATAGTATTCAAAGCATCCTTTGTTTGTTTTATTCCTGCCAGTTTAAACATAATTATTTCTTTGACAGTTATGACAGAAATATTTGATGAATAACTAACCTTATCTCAGCTCGCAAGTGTTGAACATCATGTGCCTTGGCATATTCTTGTATGGCCTTAATATCAACTCCAAAATATCCAAGCAATTGTAAGGAAACACAATGGTTCATCATTTGCTAGACTAAGTACTTGGTCTTTGTCTAAAACGATGAATGTGAATCTAATTAAACAAATTGATTAGGATACTCAAGGTCTGGATTTTGTTGTAAGCAAAATATTGTTTTCACTCCAATCCTACGCAACTTCTCAACATCATCAGGAGTCTGGCAATTTGAGAAAAAAAAAATAGAAGTCAGAGGACCAAACAAGATTTGACATAATTGAATCAGGTATCCATAATTGAAACAAAAATACCTGTGGGCATGATCCCACAATTAAGTCTGGGCGGATGAAGTTATAGTTCATTCCTAACTCGTGCTTATAAGTCAAAACTGAGTAGCACTTTGTTAGAAAGGGTAACAACATGAATTATTCAAAGAACAAAATAATAGGATAGGCAATTGAGTGTTCCTATAGTCAATCCAAACTATTAGTTGAATATGAATATTACAAAACCTAAGAATGTTAGAATTAATTGCAGCAAACATAATGAAGGTTTATCCCATAATATGAAATATTTCATCACAACTACCGAAAAATAAAGTACAATTGACCAGGGAGCTTCAAGCTAAAGATACTCTCGGTTAACCCCATATTGTATTCCATGTCTTTTACTTATCTAGAACCACAAAGTAGGAAAAGACCAACAAATGTGAGAAATGAAGATCAAATGGAAGATATTCTGATTCATAAGGCAAACAAACAATGAAGAAAACTTAGGAGAAGCAATTAAAACAAGACCTTGCTCTATACTGAAATTTAGGTTTCTGTAGGGGCCTAAATGATGTTTGATCAATGCAGTCAAGTCTATAACAAGATAAGGCTACATCATTGTTGAACTAGAAGAACAAAAAATATTAAACATACCAGCACCCATAGCTTCTGTCATGTTATGAGAATATGTCTCAGACTTTTCCTCCTCCTTGCTGACATTACTTTTGTCTGCACTTGGTGCAGAACCTGAAGCAGCCTGCAAAAGAAAATGCCAATCAAGTTCTCTAGAAAAACAAAGGAAATATGAAGCAGAAACGACATGAATAGCAGATACCAATAAGTCCATTTACACAGTCAAGCCTAAGTGAGGATGAATATTTCACAGGGCATATAAATAACAAACAGTGTTCATCTTTTTAGAATTTTATAGTTATTTCTGGAGCAATATCTCCCTGTTTTCTTTACATTTAAATTTGCTTGCCGGAACACACCAAAATGACAAATCTTACAACTTTTAAATGACAACACCTTCATGAATTCTGGTAGATTCCAGAATATGCCGTGAACATTCCACAATTTCCATGCATTCACATGTTGTCTAATTATTCCATCCATAAGCTCATTGTGTAATCCTCACAAAAACTGAATCAGGTTCAAGACAATGAATGTATTGAGCAACAAAAAATCCAGTAATATTATCTTATTTGATGGATGTTGACAAAATGCAATATTATTCCAAGTCTTAGCTTTTGGGTGAGAACAAATTCAATACTACATAACCGACCCATAATGAGTATAACTTCCCCCATACATAGTTCAATCCGATCATATCACTAGTTGTACAACAGCGACTTAGGATTTGTTTAGACAAATTTCTTCAAAAGGACTTCCAAAAGATTCAAATTAACTTATGCATAGGCTAAAAAGTAAGAATTTAGGAAAGTTATAGCTTCTACAAATTATATACAAACTAATTCAAATTTTTAGAGAAAATCCGTCCACTCTTTCTTGTAAAAGTTGTTAGAAATAAGTTTGTCTAAACATAATCAGATGAGTATAGCTTCCCACTTTTATACTTCAATAGGGTCACATCACCAGTTGACACAGAATTTCCAACAGTAAGAGCTTTTAATAGATTGAACATGAAAATACTACAAAAAGTATACTAACAAAATATTATTAAAAATAAACTAGAGAAAGGGAAAAGCAAAGATTGTGTAGCTACCTTGAGCGCCATACTTCGATTATGATGAGAATTATAGACGATTCTCTGTATCCAGCGTTGAAAAAAGAGGGTGTGAGAGAGGAAGATAAGTATAATAATTGTAGATAGGTATCAACGAAATAAAAGGGAAAATGGAATGTACCAGCGAGAGGGGGAGATTGTTGCGGTGGCGCGTGGCAACATTTTCGAAGGGCAAAAGAGAGAATCTGAAAAATAAGGAATCTGATTCTTTTGATTTGGATAACAATAGAATGAATTGATAAGGAAGAAGGATAAACGAACCGAGAAAGATTGTGAAGACAGTTCATGATATTTGTCTGAGTTAAGTGGCACGCTGCAACACTGCACTGGGTTTTGTTTGGATTTGAGATTGATATTGTTATTTTTCTTCTTCTCACTCTATTCTTTGTTGGGAGGGAAAAGGGTCAAATCAAGAACCAGCATAAAAAGCCAACATCCTTTTACACTTTTCCTCTCGTCGCATAACTATCTTGTTGAATCACGAGAAAGAATCTAAAAACTCACGCATAAAATATCCTTTTATCTAAAAATTTATCTTCGTCAAAATTTCGTAGGTTTTCGTAATATATTTTGCACCGAGAAGTTATTCTTTTAACTAACATAAAATTGTTACTTTAAATAAATGAGTTTTCTGTCGGATTTTTTTTAGCTGTTTGTCCTTAAAAACATACTACTTTTAGTATATTGGTTTTTTTTTAACATATTTTAAAACATTAAAGTTAGTGTACGTATTTTAAAAATGCAACACAAGAAAGCAGAATAATATTCAGTGGAAAATTCAAATTCTAAATAAATATGGTTTTGTTTCTTCTCTTTACACATCTGTTTTTACTTTATTTTTCTTGAGATATTTTCTTAGAAACTAATTTTTGTTCTATCATGGTATAGTTATTACGTGACTGGGTATCTACAAAATTAATCAATGCTCCAAAAATAAAAGGTATAAAAAAACATATATAAATCATCCAACATATCATAACCTCAGAATGTTTTTCCGATTCAACTTTCGTATACGCAGATACATCTCATATAATCAAAACAAGTTAATTGATTATATATATATATATATATATATATATATATATATATATATATATATAAAGTTATACAATACATTTTAAATTAATTGATGAAAATTTTAATAATTTTTAAATTGTATGAAAAATAAATAGACTTAATCTATTTGATAAAAAATTGTGAAAATCGTGTTAATGAAATTTAATTTTAAGGAAAGTAAAAAAAATAATCCAATTTTCATCCTATGCCATAAATTGAATCCCTATCTGCCCTGTGTTTTTTAAATGAAATGCCAAAAAATAAAAGAGGTTATCAATACGATCAAGAAACGAAAATAAGAAAATGGAAAAATATCCAGACACTTCAATGGATCCATAACATAGCAGCTAGTACAAAACATCCTAAGTGGAATTTTCAAATTTAAGAAAGCCGTTTGATTATTCCTAAAGTTTCTAATAAAATTACATATCAATAAATAGAAGTAAATGCTTGTAATGAGTCAAGTGGCTAAAAATATACAAGGGCTTAGATAAATGTTGATACAACAGCGCAGCACTGAAGACTAAATCAAGAGTTTGAGTGTTGTCACATATCAACTGGTCCCCAAACATTTTGGTCTTCATAAGACTGGGGATCTCTTAACACAGGTTTAAACCTAGGTCTTGCTGGTTGGTCTTTGCCCATGGGAAATTTCCAAAATGAATCAGAGTTCTCAAAGAATATGTAAAATGCAACAATTGATGCTAAAAATAGTCCCAAAAGCACCAAATAGATCTGCCACTCTGCAGGTTTGAGAGGATATTTAAAATGTCAAATTGAATATAGTTAGGGTATGCCATTAGAAGGAAGAAGGGATGTGTGCATATGTGTGTAAGAGAAAACCTTTCCAATCTTTAGGTACTGTCAGCTTAGTGACCAGGGCTCCCCATTCTACCGAGGTTGTCAGCACAACCCTGAACAAGAAAAGCCCGGGTGAGTATACAAGAAAAAAGGAGGTAGATTCATTAGGTTAATTCAGTGAGTATCTTACTAATTGCCAATGATCATGCAATCAGACTTCAAGTCTGATTGGTTCTCTAAAAAACCAAGGTTCAATTTCAAGAAAGTTCACATTTACTCTGGCTAATAATCTTATGGGGGGAAAATTCATTGCTGATATTAATCATGATCATAAGGGAATTGTAAGCTATCCTAGACCCATTTCAGCTATAACCTGTCAGTTACACTGTGCCTTGCTAATCAGGATAGTCCAGGGAACAGCTTCATTGTCCAATATTATCTGCAGTCATAATTTGTTCACCAAATCATTTGTCTTGAAATTTGGATTCAGGACTAACTCAACCTTAAAAGCTAACTCATAGGGTGAGGGTTGTATGTGAGACTTAGTTTTTCTAGTATTTTGCACACCTTTCTTCGCATGTACGATTTTGTAATTCTACGCTTCTGTCTGATTTTCCTTGATCTCTCTCAAGCAAACTCGAGTCAAAACATGACCTAATATTTTGAAAACCACTTATCATGCATACTTGCTACATCGATCCAATGTTTCCTAATAATAAATATATAGCTTCTAAATATTGGATTCTTAGATTATAAAATCCAAAAATCTGAGAAGGGAGAAACTCAGATGATTAAGCATGTTCATACTATCACAAATCATCTTCTTTATGTAACCATCTATCTTTTTGGAAGTGAACACATTCTCCTTAGCCTCTAACTTTTTCTTTTGTAAGTATCACAAAGGCTAATATAACTTTCCTTTCTAACATTTACACAGTTCTTAAAATACCATTTACACTAACCACTATGTTCCCAATTTTTGTTTTAAAATTTGGGAAAATAAGGCTTTAACAATTTACTCAAAGTCTACATAAATCCGTGCCCAATGAATGTTCCAATATTCAAATGAAAAGCTTAATCCCAACTTTGTGACCAATGTTGAAAAAGAAGGAGGTTTAACCAATTTACTAAAAGCCTACTTGGATTGGTATTTATTTATTTATGAAAGGTGCCAAATTAAACAAATAGAGGATAGAGACTACCTTTCCCCAGGACAGAACTCAAGTGATGAAATATCTGTACCCAGGTGCAGTCTTCTGCTATAATGGTATATCTGCATTTTCTTTACTTCAACTACACATATGTCTCCATCTTTACTGCCCCTGGACTCAAAGAAGTTTGATGAGTTGAAATACAGGAGGCATATACCATAAAATGTAATGTGATATACAAGTTAAGTGCAAATCATATGTCAAGCTTGCAGGCCTTCAATTTTTTTAATCAAAACAATATAGTACTTTGCAGACAACGTTTCAACCACATATGCATTAAATTGGAGAAATGGTAAACACAAACTAAAAAGCTCAGCAGTTATAAGGAAATGATTGGGGTAGTTCTATCACCCAGATGACTTATGTGTGCAAAGGAAAAAGATGATTCACAAGAAAATAGATAGATATAATCAGTGCAACATAATTATAAATATCAAGCTATAGTAGATCAATAAGAGACAAAGTAATAAGATGTAAAAGCATGGTCAATATCACAGTTTTGGCAACATGGACAAAATCACTATATGTGTTAAAATAAAAGAGAAAGAGACATAGGATAAATCCCTAATGTGTATTGAGAACATAGGGTTATGCATTTATAAATAGGAAAATACAAAGAGATGAGCCTAAGCCCATTACATTTAAAACTAACACATAATATTGTAACTAACAATATCTAATAATATCTTAACCATATCAACATCGTGACTGAAGTTTTAGCTTTGATTATTATGGAGTGGTTTGTTTAACCTAGGGAGTAGTCAGGTAAACAAAATACATTCCTGGTTAAAAATTTTAGACTGGGACATTTACTTTTGAATCAGATAATGCACTGGGGGAGAGAATACAAGCACTCCTTCCAGTATGCAGAACTGCTTGGCATAACAGAAGGCAATTGAATATAAATTGTGTTGGATAAAACAAAAGAAATAAAAATTCTAAATCCTAAAGATAAGACTTGCGATGATTACATGTCTCAGACAAATTTTCAAAATCAAAAACTGACAAAAGATTAAGGAAGAATGTTGACCAATGACCACACATAAGCCCAAAATTCAGAAGGTAACTGTAGGTCTTACAGAGAAAGGTATTTCCCATCTTGGCTAATGGACATTACTGAAGCAGACTTTCTAATCAGCCTCTTGTGCCCAATTTTATTCCATGTGCTAATATCATAAACTGAAGTGACTGAAGTATCACCTGCACAAAGACAGAGATGTCTACAATGAAGGCCATGCTTTGCTGGTCAAATAGATCTGAAGAATATGCAAATTAATACCATAGAATATACATGAGAAACCAGATACTCTTATACCTTTTTGAACAGAGCAAAATAGAAATGGTTTGGTTCCATCCTTGGAAAATCGACACAGTTCGATCTTTTCATCCTAAAGAGACACAACGAAATATTTAGATCATGCAATATAAGTAACTGCTTACAGATCTTGCCACAGGTTCTTAAATCAAATATACCATACCGAACGGCGAGACAAAGTAGTCAATGGAACGCCATCTTCAATCTTCCAGATTCTTGCTGACCCATCAGTAGAAGTTGAAGCTAGAAATTCTGAGTCTAGACTGAAGTATGAGAAAAATGAAGGCAGTAGAGTAAGTATCAATGGCTTAAGATATTTACAATGTCACAAACTTTTATTATCTAAATAAATAAAAGATCATATATACACAGTCAAGTTATTGCAGGCATGAAAATGCAAAGCAAAAATTATCTTCTCTCTTTGTAAGAAGTCCAAATAAAATTACAATAGTTACCAACTATGTCAATTACTTTTAAAATTTACTAGATGTATGGATTAATGCATCTTTTAGCAGGATTCAACTAGATTTGTTTATTATACCTACCTAAAATCCATATCCCGGACTGATTTGTGTGCTCTAGGTTCATCCAAAATCACGCCCATACTAGGCCACTCCATAATTCTGAGATGTCCATCCTGCACTTGTCAAAGACAGAAAGTCAAACATACAGGATCAAACTTAGTACTGCACAGAAAATAAAATCAGTTGGTTGGATTCTAGAGCTATGCTTACCAACCCACCAGCAGCAAATTTAGACCCATCAACACTAAAACTAATGCATTTCTGGGGACCAATACCCTGTAGAGGAGTGAGTTCCTTAGCCAACAACTTCATGTTTGTTTCACGACCATACAGCTCAAACAATCTACAAGCCATAGAAAAATAATTCAATCCATATATCTATATGAATTAAGAAACATGGGAGGATCTTCTACCCAATATTATACATCTAGAGGCTAGAGCATGAAGTTTGTAGGCTGGACCAGACATGTGCAGGTGAGCAAACATCAAGACTGAATATGCTTTCAAATCACATTAGAATTTAAAATAAAATGGGTCTTAGAAAACCTCAAAAAGTTAACTCAAGTGGGGAGGATTTTGGTCATATAACCAACTGATGAAGAAATGGGTCTTAGAAAACCTCAAAAAGTTAACATCAAGACTAAGTCATTATAAAGTGTATTTTGGCCATATAACCAACTGATGTAGTTTCTTCACACAGTATCCAAAGAAGACAGACATCATATGATGAAAATAACTAGAAGAAAAAATCCAGCTATCTATACTTAAGAAACAACCATAACTACTATGTGATACATTCACCTAGTTCCTGGGTAAAAGAAGAACAAGAAACTGTGCAAAAGAAATCTGGTGGTAGACTTGAGCCTACGGTATTATTTTTCCCACTGAGTAATTAAAGGAAGATAATATGATTGACGTCTGATTCTGAGATTATTGAAAGTGGAAGGGATTGCTAATTTTAGAAATGCAAGTTGAGAACCGGCATTAAAATATTTCATCGGATTGATATATATATATATACACACACACATATATAGATAGAGATATACAAGAACAAATTTTCAATCGCAAAAGATCTGACAAAAGGGACTTACTTGCAGTTACCGTTGCTGAAAGCACACACAAAATCATCCCCACTTGGGTGAACTGCAATAGCATCAGGATCACCTTCCTCTGCTTCCAACACATAGGTGGTCTGAAATATCAAACAAATAAAAACATCAATAAAACAAAAAGTAAAAGCCCATTCGTGCTTTGCTTCCATTCAGCAACCCAGAAACTCAACACTGAAAATATTTTCAACAACAGAATTCGTGCATAATATCTACTTCCACTAATCATCTGCTTCCGGGAGGAAAACATAAACGTTTTCAGCCAAATACTAAAAGGATAAGCACAAATTCGAATGTTTCACTCCACATAATCTACATCCTCAGACATCCGCAAACACAATACATTAAGAAAATAACTTTAACTTACATTAACAAGGGTCTGGACAAAGTAAGTTAGTGTTTCAAATGATTACACTACATGATATAGGATAAATTACAGGCACAAACACACAAAAGAACACATGTTTGGTATGTATATTATACTTATACTTATACTTATACTTGTATTCAGAGTTTTAGAGATATACCAGAGGAGAGGTAGACAAAGAAATGGTCGTAGGGTCGAAGGAGAAAATCTCGAGGAGAGCAGGACAAGAATTGCCACGTCTGGACCTTCCCAACACCACCAAATTCAAATTCTCGGGCCTCCGAATCCACGACCCGCAAGTAACTGGACCCTGCGGTGAACCTGCATCATTCCCCATAGAAAGTGTTCGAAAACTGAATACCCAGATTCCAAGTTCGCTTCTTTTTCCAATTGAGGTGCGACAAATGGAACTCTTTGGAGATGGCTGAATTAATTCTTCAGCAAATTCAAATAGAAATATCAGAAAGAAGAGAACCCCAGTTAAAAGAAAAGTCAAAAAGCATAGAAAGAGGCTTTGGCCTGTTTTATTTAATCACTTATTAGCAATAAACTAAACACACATTCAAAACAGACATGTCTCACCTTTTAATGTGAGTAGTAGGTACGCGCAATTGTAGGGTTTAACGATGATTTTACTTGAACGCAATATGAAAACAAAACTAATAGAGAATATTAGGGTTGGAAAATTTGAAACGATTTGTTTAATGGAAGAAGGGTCCAGTAACAGGATGGTGGAAAAAACATTGTCAACTATGGAAATATTCGCTTAAGATTCCGCGGCATTAGCGCCACGTTGTTACTGTGTGCCGTAAGGGGACAATAGAACAGAGTGGCTAATTTTTATCTAACAAAGAAATTGTTTGGCAGTGTTTTGTGTATATGCAGAGGGTTACACTGATTTAAATGATTAATTTTCATTAAAGATGCTTAATTTTACTCCGTTCTAACCAATGTTAAGTTGATCACCATAACAAGTCATGTTAAGAATAGTACAGTGGTGAAATCGCAGATCAGTAACTAACCTCGCCGCAAAGAAGATGCGCAAAAGTGATGGCACTGCACTGGAGATTAGAGCAGTAGATTTTAATGGTGAGATTTTACACAGGATTTATTTGCTTGAGTTGGAATTTGTTTTCATTACAATTTATAATGTGGACCAAATAATCTACGCTACATATAAAGACATATAATTTGGAGAGATATTTTATCTTTTAGTAAATAAAAAAGATATGTCTACGTTTCTTTAATAAAATAAATAAATAAATATCTTGATTTATCTATGATCTATAATAATATTTTTCTTACTCTTTTTTTTAATATATTTTACTTTATTTTTAATAAATATAATTTTATTTTATATATTAATTTAATAATATTATAATATATAAAAAAAATTCTCATTTTTTAATATATTTTATTTTATTTTTAATAAATATAATTTTATTTTATATATTAATTTAATAATAATATATTATCATTATCTTATTATATAATATCATGTATATTTAAAAATGTTTATATGTGTAAGCTAGTTTTAAAATATTGACAGTTTTTTCTCTTCAAAGATACTTGTTATATACTTTTTTTTTTAAATAAAGTAATTTAAAATAAAATTATTAGTGAAAAGAAAAACATTAACTATTAAAAAATTAGTTAGAATTCGATTTTATATATCTACATATTGTTGTTTAAATCTACAACATTAAAGTTATTTTTAAAATATTATTTTTTAAAAACTTACACTTTCGTTTAGTAGGGACCAACCTACTTCAAACATTGGTTTAGTAAAGGTCGACCTGCGTGAGGCAGTTTTGGTTTAGCAGGGGTCACTTGCGTTAAGCATTTTTTATTTAACCGAGGTCAACCTGCTTAAGGCATATTTGGTTTAGGATTTAGCAAGGGCTGACTTGGTTTAAGAATTTTTGGTTTAGGAGGGGTCAACCTACGTTATGCTTTTGGTTTAATAGGGTCCTACTTGCTTTATATATTTTTGGTTGGGTTAAATATGTTTTTGATCCTTCAAGTTTCAGTGAATTTTGGAATTAGTCCCTCGTCAAAACTTTATACCAATTTAGTCATTCATCTTTTAAAATGCGCGTAAATTTAGTCATTTTAACCAAATTTTGTTAAATTTATCTGACGTTTAAAGAACATTTCATGATAGTATTTAAGTTAACATTGAAGCAAAAATGTGTCAAACAGTATAAATAATTTAAATACTATCATGAAATGCGCTTGACACGTCAAATAAACTTAACAAAATTTGGTTAAAAGGACTAAATTCACGCATTTTGAAAGATGAAGGACTAAATTGGTCAAAACATTTTATGAGGGACTAATTCCAAATTTCGCTGAAACTTAAGGGACAAAAACATATTTAACCCTTTTTGGTTTAGTAGGAACTCACATGCTTCAGTCATCTTTGGTTTACCAACTTGCATTAGGCATTTTGGGTTCAGCAAGGGTTGTTTTTCAGTTGAGTTGGAATGTCGCTTTAAGCAGCCATCCCTGCCCCCAAGTAGAACTTAGAGTCAGTCTATTAACGTCATAAATATGACAGTGTGAAACAATTTCTTACTCTGTTAGCTCTTTCGTTAAGACCGCCAACATTTATAGAGTTTAGAGTCGAAAAGTCATTAGAGGTCATCACGAGCCCCTAGTGTCGAGAATCGGAAGACCTTTATTGTCTCTTTTCATTTCCCAACTTAGACTATTAGTGTTTTCATTGACAATTTTTTATTATCGTGAATTTTTCATGTTGAGTATGGTCGAGATCTCGTTTTACTGAGTCTCACGGTACGCACCAATTGTTTCAGCAAAAAAAACATGCGTTCCTTACGGAAGACAAAGATGTAAAAAAAATAAAAAATTATATTAATCTTTTAACGATTTAAAGTAAATTATACATTATAGGTTAAAATACATTTTTTGTCTCAATTTTCGTTAAGTTTTGTTAAATAAGTCTTAAATTTGGTTGTGTTCAAATAGGTCCCAATTTTTGTCAATTTTGTTCAATTGGGTTCTTTTTTGCTAACACCGTTTAAGTCACTAACGACCATGAACAATGACTACTATGTGTCACTTCGTGTTATTTTTTTTTTATTTAAAAAAAAAATTAAATGTCCACGTATTAACCCAGCAGCGTGGCACGTGTCAAAGTCAATGTTCAATATTTAATGCGGTCCATATATTTGTTATTTTTGTTCAATCTAGTCTAATTTTTTGTTAAAATAAATCAATTTGGTCCCTCTCCAAATTGAAACCAAATTTAATTTTTATATTAAAATTCTTATTAAGTATTTTTATATAATATATTAAAATTCATATCATTATAACTTTGATATAAAAATTAAATTTGGTTGCATCTTCGATAGGGACAAAATTGGTCAATTTTAAACAAAATTAGGACTAAATTGAACAAAAATAACAAATATAGGGACCAAATTGAATATAGAACATTGGCTTTGACATGTGACACCTATTGGGTTGACACGTGGACATTTTAAAAAAATTATAAAAAAATTCAAAAAATTCAAAAAAAAGTTTTAAAAAACCACGAAATGACACATGACAGTCATTGTTCACGGCCGTTAATGATTTAAACAGTGTTAGCAAAAAAGGACTCAATTGAATAATATTGACGAAAATTGGGACATATTCGAACACAAAATCAAAATAAGGACTTATTTGACAAAACTTGACAAAAATTGGGACAAAAAAGTATTTTAACCTACATTATATTATCATACTCTTAAGAATGTTGCCACATACAAACCTGATTAATAAATTAATGGGTTAATTTATTATCAATTTTAATAATTTATCAATAATGGGTCACACACAAACTAATGTGATGATATTTGTCGGTGGAGAAAAATATTACTAATTTGAATAATTTAATTTTAATTAATTAATATATTTTCTTTAAGTGAAATATTATTTTATGATAACACCAAAAATACAATTAATAAAACTTTAAGAATATATAAAATCGATGAATTAACTTTCAAATATAATTTTATAAGAATTATTTTGTTACCGAATATAAATATTTAGTTTGGTTTTTATTAGATAGAAACAAGAGACAAATGTGGTGCTCAGTGATTTTCTATAAGATATAATAAAATAAACTTTAAAATATACATATTTAAATGAGAAGTAGGGGCGGACGTTAAAAAAGAAAAACTCTCAATGAGTGGTTAAAGAATTTGATTCCATGAGTTAAGTGTTGACACAATAGATATCATTTGGTATCATTTGGTGTGGATACACGTAAAATAATCTTTATAAGTTAAATAAAAAATTTCTAAAAACTATTAATATGATATTTTTACTTAAATTTGTTATCTCATTAATATTTAGTATGTTTAATTTAACCAAAATAAGTTTATATTTTTTATTAAATATATTATGAATGCCATCTATGATCTTCAAAAACCACTCAGGACAAAAAAAATGTCACTATATACGAAAAATCATCAAACGAATCACAATTATAATCCGCAAACAAGATCAATAATTGTTTCAAGTAAATTAGAAAAAAAAAAGGGATGATAAGAAAAAATATTAACAGTCAACAAATTAAACGTGTAAACTGTGAAAAAAAAAAAAATAGGGCAGAAGAAAGATTAAGGAGTTATTATATAGAATAATGATACTTTAACTCACTTTTTGTACTTATTTTTAATCCACCACTCTCATTATCTTTAAATTATCATATCATATCATTATAAAAAATTAAAATAGATAATCTAAGAGTGATGAGAATGATAAGTTAAAAATGGGAAAAAAAATAAATTAAAATATCATTTTTCTATTATATATCACAAAAAGATTAAACCGGTAAAACAAAGCTAAAAGTTATATAGATAGCAAACAATAATGAACTGACAAAAAATAGGCCTTATTCACACAAGTAACGGAGAATATATTAAAATTTTGGAATATTATTTTCGGGCGCTCGAACGAAACCCATTTTTACCCCAAGTTTTTAATAATATGGTCGTGATCTGTCATTACGTGCGACTATCTCCACTATAGGAAAAAAAAAACAAGTAAATCCACAAATTTTAATATAAAAAATATAAAAATATAAAAAATTATAAATAAAAAAGACTTTTTATATATATATATATATTTATCGTTCAAAATAACAAATTTTTATCGACTATAGCGAAGAAACTTCATAGAAGTAAAAATATGAAAACAAAACTAATAGAGAATATTAGGGTTGGAAAATTTGAAACGATTATTTATTTATTTAAATGATTTAGTTTAGTTTAGTTTTTTTTTTTATTTTAATTTTGATTCATTTTGTTTTTCCGATTTGACACTGGCAGCATAATGTGACTGGACAGGAAAACCATATTTAATATATTTTTAAAATTAAAATATCAAATTGACTAGTTGCATATAGAAAATTAAAATTTAAGATTAAATAATTGAAGTACAGAGGAAATAAAAAATGATTTACGGCAATATTTTTTACAATGTGAAATAACCTATTTTACTCTCTTGCCATAAGTGCTACTCTCTTGCCATAAGTGCCAGCAAACTAAACTAAAATTACCAACCAAAAAATTATTCCATAAAACATTGCCGTAAATAGTAGAAATTAGGTGGTAGACGAGGCCGATTTCGTTCAAAACCCCAACACAAAACCCTTGTAACCCTGCGACGCCGTTTTCCTCGTCTCTCTCTGTTCCTCACTCCTCCGCCGTCTGCTCCGCCGTCCAAAGAGACCGAGCCGTGCCTCGAGATGGGTAAGAATGAAGAGAACGATGCTCTTACGAAGAACAAACCTTCCACTGAAAAGGTACTTCAGCACATAGTTTTTATGGACCCTAACTTGGTTTATGAATATTTCATTATGTTATTGTCGTTTTCCCTATTATATTGCATTTATTTTGTATACGAATGCTGAAGCGAAAGGAAGCCATCTTTGGATCTGGTTTAAGTTATTCAGTACACTTTTGAGCTCACAATTCGGAATGAGGAGTCGTCATAATTGTGTTTTAATATTTTAATATAATTTTATTTCTTTGTTAATCCAGGAGCATGCTGAATGTTTGGTATTTATGCTTTGTATTCTTAGTTTTTTTTTTTTTACTATTGATTTGATAATACTGCTTTGCAGGATATTTTGTCTGAGCTTGAGTTGAAAATGAAAAAGTATCTGAGAGGAGAAAGTGCTAATTTGGAGGTACAAGTCATTGAGGTTGCTGGAATTGAGACACTGGTGCTTGATAATGGAATCTTTTAGTCTTAATTTGTAAACTGTAATTTGCAGGGTTTGAAGGATAAAAAGCTGAAGGGTCAACTAGCTATTAAAGAGCAGTTATATGGAAAATCTGCACAAGCTGCTGCCAAGGCCGAGAAGGTATTACATTGAATTTATCTTTTATATTATTTTGTTTTTACATATCATATGCAATTGGATTGTTCTCTCAATGTTGTTCATGGGTGTGGACGAAAGCTCTGTGCAAAATATCGACGTGGCATGTTTGGTTGCATGCTTTAGTTTGATATCGGATTTATCATGAGGTAACATGATTTGATGCATAAGCATGTTTGAGTGTTTTGCTTCATGGTGGATCATTGTTGAGCTTAGCCAGGTTATTAGTTCTGGCCTAGGTTTTACTTTACTAATGAATTAGTTGAAGCTTATGCTCTAATTGGTATGAAGAGAAGTTAATTAAACCCGAATTGCATGGAAATTTGAAATATCACATTAATGCAATTAGTTAATTAGGCTGTTATGTAACAGTCAACATTGATGTTTTTGTTGTCAAAATATCCTTCCTATTAAGTAAAAATTCAACTATGCAGTGGCTTATGCCTAGTGAAGGAGGTTATCTGGAGGCTGAAGGCTTGGAAAAGACATGGAGGATCAAACAGGAGACAATAGCTCAAGAAGTAGATATCTCAAGCTCACGGAAACAGTATGATATTATTTTACCAGGTACTATTAATGATTGTTTTTTTTCATTTTAACTTTTTCAATATGTTGGTAGTAATTTCTTCTCTGGTGACCTACTTGTGTCATTATATACTGTGAATAAAAAATGCTTGATGTACTTGTTAGAAAAATGTTGTAGTGAGGATAATGGTAAAATTTGATTAGTTTGTTTCCTTATTTTTTATCATCATTACCAATTGGAAATGTGGATGTGGTCTTTTCTTGATCTGTTATTGAGCCAAGGATATCTTTACTGTTTTCTTGTCAAGAAAGTGAGATCGTATAGTTTGAGAATATCATGAAATTTGTGTGTGGAAGGAGCAGCACATTGGGTTTGAATTGGTCCCTGGGGCATAGTTGTAAACTCGGACTGAACTTGCTGGTTTGACCTTGAGCTGGAACTGTTATCAGTCTGGTCTGTGATGACTTCATTGACCCTGTTAAAATGGTAACCTCATCCGGTTTAGATGTTAACTCATTAATTCATCAAACTGTGCAGCAGCACATTACCCCACGGTGTCCATCAAGTCCAGGTGTATGTGAAGTGAACCTGCTAAGAGGAAAATTCAAATTAAATTTAATAATTGCACTAGCCTAGATTTGATCTAAAGTGCACAAGTTTGGAGCTACTCTCCTGACCACAAAACCAAATCATTTATTTGGACATGTGATAATGTGACTTATATATATATATATATATATATATATATATATATATATATATATATATATATATAATATAGAAAGGTTATATATTATACAACTTTTATTTATAGACCAGTTCATACGGTTCAATTCATTGGTTCAATCAATAACTCAGACCGTTTCAGTGACCAACTTGTCTTTAAAACATTGCTATGGGTTGTTTGATTGCTCCTGCCTGACAGGCTAGACTTATGTACTATGATTTATGTCTTGTTCTCTCAGAATCTTCTCCATTCATTAGCCATAAAACCTCTATTTACCTTGTGGCAAGGAATATGTGTATACCACTACTGATTATTGCATGTAAATTATTTAATGGGTATATTTACATATATTTCAATAATATTATGGATTGATGGAGCATGACATGTGATGCTTGTATGTATGTAATTCATTTTCTTTTCCTGTTGCATAATGGAAAACCCGATTTCTTTGGCTACTAAGCCAAACTGTTGTTGTGCTAGAGGTCAGATTGACCTTTTACACTTAATTCAAGTACATACAAACTTGAAAGGAGATCTGTTTAGTTCAGTAACTAAATGAATAGTTGGGGCTTGATGTGAGATGCAGGATGCATGAACCTTATTTTCTCTCCTGTTCTGACACAATGAAAAATCCATGTTTTTGGTTTGCAAGGCCAAATCATTGTTCTGTGGGCGAGATAAACCCTCTACAATCAGTCCAAGTGCATAAAAATTGGAAACTGATATAACTTGCACATAATTGCTTGTATATTGTTATAGGTACGAGATGGTCTCCTTTGTATGCTTTTTGCTCTTAAATCCTGACTCTTATTACTGATAAACCTTTTAAGAGAGTTTTGCCCCATAACTGTCTTTCACATTAAATATTATGATTTAATGCAATGACTTCAATTTCAGTAGAAGTTATTGAAGTTGTGTGCTTCATAATTAATTGACTAGTGAGAAGTTGATGTAGTTTTTTAGTTATGTCGTAAAAATAATATTCCTTTATTTTTTACTTGTTCTTGACTTTGTTATCTTCGTGATTGGCCATTTATTGTATTTGGTTACAATCCATATTTGCAGAACTTGGTCCATACACTCTGGATTTTACTTCAAGTGGCCGGTATATGGCTGTGGGTGGTCGTAAGGGCCATCTAGGAATAGTGGACATGATAAATCTGAGCCTAATTAGAGAGCTTCAGGTATGCCCAATCCTAGTTGAGCTTGTTATGCTGGGTTTTACTATTACTAACTAATAAATTTCATAATATGTTTTATGTTCAAGAACATTGTTTGATTTGTTCTTTTCTAGTGGTAATGTTCATTGTGACATATATACATGACATCATTCAGTGCTGATATTGACCACTGAAAATAACCAAAACAACGTTTGTTGAGGTTTTTGTGAATAGCTGATTGTTAATTGCCGTAACATTTTAAAACATGTTTTTTGGTGAAAAAGTTTTTTTTTTTCTTTTCAAAAAATGATCCTAGGTTCATGATAGCTGAAAACTGTTTAAAAATATAATTGGCCGTATAAGGATATTACTGAGTTTTCCAGAAAACTGTTTTTTATTGTTTCAGGTAAGGGAAACAGTGCGTGATGTGGTATTCTTGCACAATGAGCTCTTCTTTGCTGCTGCACAGAAAAAGTAATTTCTCTTCCTTTATTTGGTATTCCACTGTTTAATCTAAGTAACAACTTGGTTCTAACAATAATTTGATTACTCTTTAATGATGTAGACATGTAATCATCCTAGTTACATGTTTGTAAGTATGTCGGCATTTGACACTGTCATAGTTCGGATGTCAACACCATTAATTCAGAAGTAATATAATAACTGTGAGCACCAGATTAACATATTTATTAAATGATGAATATCATAAACATTAAAATGTTTTTTGGAGGTATCAATTAATTTATGTTATTACAACAAATGCATCTCTTAAATCTGAATGGTGAAATAAGTGAGGTTGGGGGAGGGGTATGGTTGGAAGTTCCCAAAATAAAAGAGTGACATGAATAAACTTTAATTAAAAAATTTGGGGCAGGGATCTTCAATTTATATGACGCACCCCACCTACACCTGCTATTCAAATTTGCGGACACTTATTAACTAATTATATGTGACTTTGAAAAAAATAGCATTCATTACAACATCAATGCATAATTTTTATAAGTTTTTTCTTGCAATAAACTATAGCCAACGATGGCGGTCTTTTAAGATTGATTTTATTTTTTCCCTTGGGAGGTGAAACGAATTTTAAAACTATGGTTACCTAATTCTTGTTTTTACGTTTCTTAATTCGACATGCTTCCTGCTTAGTACTTAAACATGAATATCAGACTTCAGTTCCTTATATAATCCTTTAAGATTTTTACTTTCATCTCTGGTTGTGGTAGCATGATGAGCTTAATCAATCCATGTAAATCTTATGATATTCTTGTTGTTTTTCTGTAATTTGGAACCCAAAATAAGGTATCCATGAATTCATGTATATGATGACTTGAATATTGAATTTGACAGGTATTCATACATCTATAATCGAGAAGGCACTGAGCTTCACTGCCTTAAGGTTGTTATATTTCTTTTGCAATTATTTTTTTATAAATTTTAGCTATTAGTGTATTATCGTTGTTTGGAGTGTTTCTGCATACGCTCATACTTGATGAACAAGTTTATCTTTTGTATTTAAACCTTTCATTTTGGTATGCTTGACTTTTAAATATCACATTTGGTTGGTATTTTTATTTCCAATGTTATTTATCTGAAGATTCAATAAACTCTTTTACTACCCAGAAGCTCGGTTATGTTATGAGTCATAGGGTTTATTATAGGACATGTTATGACATGCATATCCAATACTAGTGCTGCTTCACATTGCTATTAATCTTAATTTGGACACTGTTAGGAGTTAGGAGAAAGGGGAGGGAAATTAGTTAGGACCTATCATTCGGTAAATTGAGCACTTGCTATTTGTAAAAGGAAGTATTTCTTTTGAAGAGGAAACTGTTGGAGGAGGGACCTCTTTCCTTTTTGTTCTTTTCTTTTGCAATCAGTCAAGGAATACAATCTTTCTATGTTTCTCTGTTTCGTAATTCGAGTTAGGAGGCACCCCTTCGTTTATTTGGTTAGGCTGGTTAAATTATGTTGAATTTAAGAATGAGATACCATTAGTGGAACTTAATGATGACAATTATATCGAAAATGTAACAAGTGAGGACTCGTTATATTGAGAAATGAGATCTATAAATCTGTGCATTTAGTCAAATTTGAATAGAAGGTTAATGGACATTTCTTTTTAAGTGATCATGTGACAACTAATTAACTTTTCATTTTGAATATCCAAATATGATTGTATGACTTTATAGTTTTCATTTGTTACAATAAGAGTTCTCAATTGATGCACCCCCTTATATACGAAGAAGGATTATAACTTACACCACATTACATCACCAACTTGTACACTTATGTAATTTGTCACAATAATCCATAGTTTTCTCTTGATACACCTCACACACACATATATGTATGTATGCATAGGATTTTATTTTTTTATTGATCCAATCCTTGAATTTTAATTCGATGTTACTTTGATTGTGTGCATTGATATTTTGTCAAATATAGATCATGGTTCTTGTTATCCTATTTTTTGAATTGTAGGTTATGTCAATTTTGATGTACATTAGTGAGATATGGAATAATTTTGTTGTAATGTAAGATTTTGGACACATGGGATGCTTCCTTATAAACGGTTTCCTTTTTCTCCAGGAACATGGTCCAGTGTTGAGGCTTCAGTTTCTGAAAAACCATTTTCTCTTGGCTACACTCAATAAGTTTGGGCAGCTTCGCTATCAGGACGTTACAATGGGTTCAATGGCTGGTAGTTTTAAAACTGGCTTAGGACGTACAGATGTGATGCAAGTAAACCCCTTCAATGGGGTTGTTTCTTTAGGTCACTCAGGTGGTACTGTTACCATGTGGAAGCCGACCAGTTCTGCTCCTCTTGTCAAGATGCTATGTCATCAAGGGCCTGTTTCAGCGCTGGCTTTTCACTCAAATGGCCACTTGATGGCCACTGCAGGGAAAGATAAAAAAGTCAAGCTTTGGGACTTAAGGAAATTTGAGGTTCTTCAAACCTTACCTGGTCATGCAAATACTCTGGATTTTAGTCAAAAGGGCTTACTTGCTTGCGGTAATGGCTCATTGGTCCAGGTTCTGCGAGATGTTTCTGGTACACAGAATTATTCCAGGTACATGACTCATTCCATGGTGAAAGGTTACCAGGTAGGAAAATTAATATTTCGACCATATGAAGATGTTTTGGGTATAGGGCACTCCACGGGTTGGTCTAGTATTCTTATTCCAGGAGCTGGAGAACCCAACTTTGACTCATGGGTTGCAAACCCGTTCGAAACTTCCAAACAGAGAAGAGAAAAGGAAATACGGGCTCTACTTGATAAGCTCCCACCCGAGACTATCATGTTGGATCCCAGCAAGATTGGTACGGTGAAACCAAAAAGAGAGAAGCCAACAAAGGAAGAGAAGGAGGCTGAGATTGAAGCTGCCGTTGAAGCTGCTAAGGGCATGAAACTGAAGAACAAGACAAAAGGAAGAAACAAGTCAGGTAAAAGGGTACAGAAAAAGCAAGACGCAGTTACTAGAGTGAAGAGGCCCTACTTGGAGCAGAAAATTCAAGAAGAGGAAAACTTGTCAAGAAAGAAGCAGAAAACTAGTGAGGGTGTTGAACTACCAAAATCTTTACAACGGTTTGCTCGTAAAAAACCATCATCGTGATCTAACTTTCAAGTAGCCTTGTATTCTATATCACTGTTCTCCCTTTGATTATAAGCTTGTATTTTTTGTTGCCCTTCATATTTGTAGTCCTTTAGCCTCGAAGTTGGCGTTTTTGTGCCCTTTAAGTAAGGGGCATATCCAAATTTTGCCTCAGAGACCCCTTGATTAGAGTTTTTTTAATTCTAAGAAATCTTCTTTACCTACACAAAAATCTGATCATTAATGATTCGTTTGACTAAAAGTAGTGTCTGGATTTGTGTAATAGAGCAGTGTCACTCGAGTATCTTTCAAAAAGTAGGTGACATTTACTCTTGACTATTTGAAAACTGATAGTTCAATAGCAGAGCAGTAAAAAAACACTTCCATAACTTTTAGTTATTATTGAGGATGTATGTTCGGAAAGTTTTACTTCAGCTATGTTTTAATTGATGGAAAAACATGAAATGAAATATATGGAATGAAAACATAACATGATGGAAATTTCGTTCCGTTTCTAGTGTACGAAATTTATTGTGGTTTCTTATTGTGATTTGGTAGATGTGGACATGTTCTGTACAAATTTATAGAAACAAGTGCCCCTGGAGCTGTTTATAAACCATATTCTGCAAGTAATAGGAGGTTAAAGAGCTGCTGTAAAATAGTGTACTGAAATGGTTTTCGATCGATTAGATATATATTTTGAGGTATGACAGATGAATATATATATATATATATATATATATTTCATTTGTTGTTCATAAAACTGTTACTACTAGACCTCTTTTTATTTATGACTAAAAGCAGTGCATTATTTTTTTGCTACTCAACATGTTACTGAGTTCTACACCCAGAGGAACCTTTTGCCATCGTCTTAGTCATGGTGGATCTTATTGTGTAGGTAATGAACGACTAAATCACAAATTAAAGATTATAGATATCATAATGTATGCATTTTTCATTCCATTGAACCAGTAAATGGTTTTTTATCACATGGATTAACCACCCTTAATAATGTTGTTTATTGTCTTAAATAAACAACAACAAATAAAAAACGTATAACTAAATTTAAATATAATATAATAAATAAATTATAATACATAATATACATTTAGTGCTTGTAACAGCAATTTTTCTTTTAATTTAAATCTGACTTAACAAATTTATAAAATAATTATTCTTTAAACTTTGGTACTTACGCTCTTTAAGATATTTAGAAGAAAACATATATTAACAGGGTTTGATTATATTTGGTGATTTTTTAAGTAAGTAGTATATCACAAAAGTATATTTTAGTTATTGGTTTGAGTAGTAATCATAATGATTTGTGTAATATTATTTAAAATAAAAAATTAGTTATATATAGTAATTTGTAAAACATTGCTTTTATTTTAAATTTATTATATTAAGTAACATGTAGACATAGGTTGAATATTAAGGTATTTCTTCGTATAAGACTAACAATTTGCAAAGTGAATCTCTATATTTGATGCTAAACTCATTTAATAGATAATTTTTTTATGCACATCACGATCATGGATATATATATTTTTTTAAAGTATTAATTGGATTCGAATCCAATTGTTATACATATACCATTGATATCACATAATTGTAAAAAAGTAATTTCACATTATTATTACTAGTATTAATAATAATGCTCTCATTGGATCATTATTATTATTTTCACAGGTCGATTATGATTCTTAATATTATTATTATATTTTCTTTCATAGTCACTGCCTATATTTATATCTCTAAAAAACCACTCCCTTACTATTATTATAACTATTATTTTCACTCTTTCTATAATATTGTCTCCTCTCATCATTATAATTATTATTGTTGCGATTCTTCCTCTTATAATCTCCAGGATTTCATGAATATGTATTAGAGCAAAGTAAAATATCAAGAAAGGGAGATGTTGCGTGTATTATTAAATTGATTAATGACATTTATATATTAAGATTCTATTATTAATTATTAATGTAATAGAATTGGATGAGAGCAACTCTAAACTTCTGAATATTTGAATAAAAACAAAATAAACTAAAAAAGCTGGAAAGGGAATTTGGTGAACTTTTTATGGCTGTAGAAACAAGTAGACACAAAATATTTAAAGTTTGTTGGCTTTGTTGAATAATTGTTGAATGGTTGTTGGCAAAATGAAATAAATTTATTAAGGAAACTTTGGAAGAAGGGTGAATATAAATGGACATGTAACAGTTTGGTGTTGATGATAGCAGAAAATGTTATTATTTTCTCTTACTTAACTCTCATACCAAACATTTTCCCTCTATTTATAGCCTTACAACACCGCCATTGACAAACTCCATAATATTAAAAAAAAAAAACTTATAAATTTATCTACCATTTTCTCTATTTATAGTTAACTACAATTTTTTTTATTCTTTTACGTATTTTGAGTCTTGTAGGTATTTTATAATTCTTTTTACTACTCGAAAATGAATCTATTTGGTTTAAATAATTTTAGCCTACATGATATTTGATCATGTGACTATAAAATATCATAAGCTTCTATTTAAATTCCTATAGCATGATGAGTCAACTTCAAATTGTTTCTTTTATAGCTTTTCTTTTGTCACCGTGACAACAAACTTCCAACCCTACATTTTTTATTTTATTTTTGCTAAAGTTTTAATATATTCTCTTTCATAAAAATATCTTCTTGTTAATGTTGATCATTCTGAATATTTTCATCATGTCTCACTTGAATTCTATCGTCATTTTTTTATTATTTTCCGTGTGGATAATTTCATTTACTTATAGATAAAGCAAGAATATCATATTTACATAGCCTCACTTTTGTCCTCTTGAATCATTGATCAATGAATAGCTTGCTTCAAGTCGAACTTTTTTTAATTTTAACACTTTAATTTCATTGTCTTTGCTTCAAATATTTGTGGTTGCTTTTGTCTTCAAAAACACTATTTATTAACGTCCAATCGGTGAATATTCTATCCTTTTTATGCTACAAGAGAGTCATGAAAACTCCAATTGCATTTAGGAGAACAATTAAAACAAACATTTAAAGTAAATACATATCGTATAAAATTTTCTTTTTAAATATACAAATGAAGTATACGTCGGAAGTTACACGTTAATTAGAGATAAAATCAGTTCACAATATATAAGTAGATGTAGATCTTGCAAACCAGTTTTGTGGGGTTGAGTTAGATTTAAAGTCCACTCTTAACATGATATCAGAACTAAATTAGAATCTATCCTCACTCTATAAAAAATATGTCGAAAGTCTCGCATCGACTAGATTTGTGGAGTTAAATTAGAATTACCCAAAATGAAAAGTTTGCTAAAAAAAAATGCAATCCTCTGCATCTGTATGGATTGACCTAACTACATTGAAAATTTTTAAACTGTATAATCACTTTAAACAATTAACTCACTGTTGATATGTCAGGTTGATCAGCAATTGCATAAGCTGTTCTTGGAAAAAAAAATAATGAATTCGTACGTAACTAGGGGTGGGCATGGATTGGATATTTAATGATCCAATCTACATCCATTTAAGATCCAAATAATTGGATTAGATTTTTGATCCAAATCCATTTTTTTTAGCAAAAGTAGTTTGGATTTTTTTAAAATCCATATCCAAATATTTGGATCAAGATTTAAATCCAATCCAAATATTTAGATCAAGTTTAAAATCCAAAATTCA
>Ga0214545_1002244_pt1 | contig 37229 bp, 8 predicted proteins | sample CNSS4metaG_FD_160064 | JGI IMG/M metagenome (GOLD analysis project Ga0214545, IMG submission 160064) | Root nodule microbial communities from cowpea collected in UCLA plant growth center, Los Angeles, California, USA - CNSS4 | ecosystem: Host-associated > Plants > Roots > Nodule | place: USA...
TATATATATATATATATATATATATATATATATATATATATATTATTTTTATTTCTTCTAATTATTTGGTTTGTCATAAAACTCATTTGCATCTCAATTATATTTTTCATCTTATCATAATCTTTATGTAATTATGTTAAAAAGATGTATGTCAATTAAAATTTTTTTATGTCTCACATTTGAATATTTATTATTTTTTAATATTTTTATTTATTGTATATTTTCCTTTCACATGAGAATGTTTAATACTCTCAATTTAAGTAATAAATAGCACAAACCTTTCGTTTACTAGGTAATATAAAAAAAACTTTTACTTATTATTATTAGTTTTTGTTTCATTTGAAGAAATCTTTTGTTTCACTATTTTTTTTTTGTTATTTGTCAACCATTGAGTATATATGTTGATATTTGAAAATTTTTCTTAGATCTCTAAGATATTTTTCAACTTATCATACCCTTAATTATATATTTGTTTTCCTTTGTGCGATTTCTTTCGATAGTCTCTCAAATTGTTTGTAAACATTTGTTAATTTTTTAATATTTTTATTTGTTTTCATTGTGTAGAATACTATTTCGATACATTTTATCTAATTATTTTTTATTTTCTAACTAATTATCAATCATACTGTAATATTTTCACTATAATTGTATAAATAACTTTTATTTACTACAATATAAAAATTTAATGTAATTGTCATGAATATTTTTTTATCACCATCCAACATAATTGAAGTTTAAAAGATACAAGATCTATGTTAAAATTTTATTATTATGATTATTATTTGTTCTTTGTATCATTTTGATCAAGTAATGTATTATAAATTTTATTAGTGTATAAAAAAAAGATTCATTAGAATTTAAAAGATTGAAGTAAACAAACATTTAAAATATATTTTAATTTGAATATTTGTTTTCTTTTTATATTTTTAAAATAATATTTTTAAATTTTATCAATTAGGTTTAATTAATTAATGTTTGCAAATTTAATAAATGTGTTGGTTCTCATGAAATTTTATTTGGTATTATAATCTAAAATGTAAACAATTATAATTTAATTTAAATTTTTATTGTGATTATTATTTGTTCTTTGTATCATTTTGATCAAATGATGTATTATAACTTTTATTAGTGTATAAAAAAGAGATTTATTAGAATTTAAAAGATTGAAGTAAACAAACATTTAAAATATATTTTAGTTTGAATATGGGAATGGGATGGAGATGGAGATGAATTTTTTTTTACAGAAATAAATATGGGATAGCAAAACTCGTGCTCGTCCCACCCCATTGTCATCTCTATCTCACCCTGTTACCATCTCTAATAATAATAATGTCAATTTATAAAATAACACTAACAAGATATTAATATTAATATATATATATAAATATTTAATATATATATATATATATATATATATATATAATATGTTGATTAACATAAATAAATAAATACATACAGTAATTATGTAGAATATTTATGGAGGCTGACAAAGGCAAGAGAGTTTCTCCAATTGCGAGAATGCAGTTTGTAACTGCTTTTAATCATTTTTAAACTTTCAATTACTTTCTGTCTAATATTTTTTGGAACTTTCAATACTATTGTTACTTTCAAGGTAAAGCTGGACCAGGTTGTTTCAATGCATGCATTGCAAGCATATATGTCTTCAGAATAGATTAAATTTAAATAAATAATTATATAATTTAAAGAGTAAAGTGACAATATTTGTGTAAAAAGGATACTTAAAAAAGAAAATTCTTGGTTGGTGTACAGGGTCAGTGGAAAATTTTATTACTTACTCAATGGCTTACTGATATTTTATTGAATATATTGTTTTATGAAGAAAAAGTGGTAAATTTTTAATAAAATGGTAATATCCTTTATTGTTTTTATCAAACATGAACTTCCTTTATAATTGTTAATTTTTTAATAAAATGATCTCATTTCTATTATATTTTTAAATTTCCTCTCTTATTTTATTCTAAAATAGTCTATTATTAACTGACATTTAAGGGAAAGATAATACAAAATAAGTTCTTTCTATAAAATATTTATTTATTTTTTATTTTAAAACATTAATTCTTTTTATATTTTTAATTAAATTTAATTAAATTGTTATTTTAAAATAAGACGAGACTAAGTATTAGTTTATTGAATATAATGAAAAATCTGAATGTAATTTTATATTATTTAAAACATAAGTTACATAAACTGTTTTGAAAATATAAAAAAAGATTGTTATTTTATGTTATATAGCTTAAAAATATGAACATGTATTTTTTACAACTAGAAAAATATAAATACCATTTTTAATATAACTAATTTCCGACTGTGCATCTGTTTTTCTATAATAACAAAAAATAATAAATCTATTATTATTATTATCATTATAATTATAAAAATAAAGTTAAATAATTTTTATAATTTTATTCTAGAAAATATTTTTTAAAATAAAATTTTTAATATAAAATTTATCTTCTTAAAAAATATTATAGAAAGAAATTGTTAAAATGAAAAAAACGGTTAAATTTTAAAGAATAAAAACACTTAAAGAGTAAAATTGATAAAATAAATATTTTGATTTTAAAAAAATACTTAAGGAGTAAAATTGAAAAAAATATGTACAATAAATAAATAATCATCTTTATATAATAGTATATATAATAGTATAAATAATGTATAATTTTTCAAATTTTATTATTTCATTCTATATATATATATAATTCAAAATATAATTATTTTATAAAAATTGCTCTATATTATTATTATTAATGCATTGATTAATATTCTTTTCATATTAATTTTTATTAAAATATAACATTTTTAGGTTCAAAAGATTTTTAGATTCAAAATATAATTTTATGATATTAGATTTTTAATATTTTTATATGAATCATTATAGTTGGAGACATTAATTTAGAAAATAATTAAGTCCTCACTCCGAAAAGACAATAGTTCACTGCTAACTTAATTAAAATAATATTACAAGAATATATATCATCTTGTTTTGGGTAGATGAATAGATGACAGGATTTGTGTTATCATCTTGTATCTCAATTATTAAACTTTGCAAGAGACAAGAAAAAACCAGTGACAGTGTAAAAGGTGTGTGGCAAATTTTTGGAAGCAATTTGGTTATCATCAGACTGATATTTTTACACCTTTTTCATTTTCCAAGAAACTAAGCATCTATTGAGATATATACTTAGAATAAAGCATAGCTTCATTAATGATTATAGGTATGTATGTGTAGAAGGACCATTTATATTTCACAACCCAAAGTAAATTCCGACAGACAATTTATAGGGTATCAGTGTGAAAGTTCTGTGTTTCGCACAGAAGAACATTGACAGAGGATAATTCCTAAACTTCTCAAGTGCAATGCATGCATTGAATCAATCTGGTCCATCTTTACCTTGAGAGTAACAATAGAATTGAAAGTTTCAAGAAAAAATGGACAGAAAGTAATTGAAAGTTTCAAGAAAAATTGGACAGAAAGTAATTGAAAAGTTTAAATGATTAAAAGCAACTACAAACTGCATTCTCGCAATTGGAGAACCTCCCTTGCCTTTGGCAGCCTCCATAAATACTCTACATAATTACTGTCTTTGTTTCTTTACTTATTTATTTTTGTTAACAATTTAGTATAGGTTATAATTACTCTACATAACTATTTTCAACCCCTATAAATACTCTACATAATTACTGTCTTTTGTTTATGTATTTATTTTTGTTAACCACTAGCCAGTATAGGTTATAATTACTCTACGTAATTATTTTCAACCTCCACATATATATATATATATATATATATATATAAAATATTTATTCAGAAATCTTCAACAAAGACCTCTATATTCAAAGCAGTTTAAATTGTAAATGTTCAATAATTTTGTATTTTTAGTAAATTGTAAACATCAATGTCTATCAAGTACTTGATTTTTGTTTCAAGTCTATGTCAAAAAGTTTCAGAGTAATATTTTATCATTTTTTTAAAGGAAAAACATTCTTAAAATTTTAAAAGTTCTTAGATAATAAGTAATTAAATTTAGTCAACTTGTAAATTTTTGAGTTGAGAGTTGCCAAACACACCCTATAACTTTTATTATATTCTAATTAAAAGAGCTTTTACAGACAGAAACAAAGTCAAGAACAAATACTAACCACATATTTTCAATCTTTTTTATATATTTTCGCCTGTTATGTTTATTTGTATAAAATGTATCTATAAAATTGTATAAAATGTAGGTTTCTTAACAAATCTATATATCACACTAAGTTTTCCTTTCGTTCCAATCTTTTACCCTTAGAGTCTTTTGATTTGATTAAGCAGTATGAAACTCTTTACTCATCTAATTACTTTGTATGTTAATAAGATATACTTCCTAGAAGACCCTTTTAGGAACTACGTGTAAAAGAAAATAAAAATATTTTTTAAATAATTTTAATCAAAAATATTACTTTTCAAATTTCAACTAATCTAATTTATCAATATTTTGCAATTAAAGTTAAAAAGTATGATGTAATAAAACTAACAAAATTGAAATTTTTTCTTTATCACATTCATTCGCACTAAAAAATAATGTGTATTTAACTATGCATAATACACTATGATTTTAAGAAAAAACATAATCTTTAAAAATGCATTGGCATTTTTTGAAATTATGGACAAAGTAGACTCTGGTATATATTCTGATTGTCTAAGTATATGCTTTGGTTCTTTAAGAGAATTGAAGCCTATAGTCAGATAGTTAGAGTATAAACTTTGGTTAATTTAGGTTTGGAGTCTATACTTTGTCAATAATTTCAAAAATGTCATTGTGTTTTTAACAGTTTTACCTGAGTGTCTTAGTATAGACTTTGGTTCACCGAAGAAACCAAAACCTATACTTTGACTATTTAAGTATAGGATTTGGTTATTTAAATGAACCAAAGCCTATACTTAGACAATTATAACATAGACTTCGGTTTTACAGAGAAACTGTGCCTTAACCCTTCTGCATAAGGTTAATTTGTGATTTTTTACAAGCCTATGAAAGATCATGTTGTATCTCACCAATATAGAACGTGTTGTTCTTCTCTTCTATCCTGCAAAACTTGTGTTTTCCTTTATAATTAAGTTTATTTGTTGAAGTTTGTTTATCTCTCTCCTTTTGTTTTTCCCTCTTTGTTGAATGTATTGATAAACTCGTTTAATATATATTGTTAGACTTCTTTAATCAGTGCATTGATAGATTCGTTTAATTTTTTTTTTACATTTGTTTAATCAATGAATAAAATGGCTTGTCTAATGTTTTTTGTTATATTCATCTATTTAGTACATGGAAAAACTCGTCTAATGTATATTGCTAGACTTGTCTAATATTTTTTGTTATACTAATATAATTAGTGTATAGACAGATTGGTCTAATGTGCATTGCAAGACCTGTTATAATATTTTTTGTTATATTTGTTCAATTAATGAACAAAATGGGTCATCTAATGCTTTTTGTTATACTTGTCTAATTAATATATAGATAAACTCGTCTAATGTATATTGCTAGACTTGTTTGTATTCATATAATCAATGTATAGAGAAATTATCCAATGTATATCATTAAACTCGTCTAATTTTTTTTTCTATACTCATCTGGTGTGTGTTTCTAGACTCATTTAATCAATGCATGTTTAATATATGTTTTTAGATTCATTTAAGGACAATATAAATACATTAATGGTATATTTTAAGATAATTAGTTTTTTAGCTTTTACCTTTTGTTTTGCCTAATTAATATTAGGTTTTAAATATGTTTTTTGTAACGTCCTGTTTAATTATTAGACGAAATTAAAGGAAACGTATAGTAGCGTAGTCTTGGGGTCCTCAACACAACCCCTACAACCTAGGCACACCACGATGCCAACATAAACCAGATACAATTCTAACAAAGAGTGTAGAGTAGGAAAGCATAAGGCGGTACAGGGACCGTAGCCCTAAAGAAATCGTGAATAAAACAACTCCAGCCCAGATGGCTAAGCAGCGGACTCGCCATTCCCTTGTTGACCACGAGAACTCCGCCCATCTGCTCCCATCAATCAAATTGATGATCATCGCAAGGAAGAACAACCACATACAATACAACCATGCAACAAAACGGGTAAGCTAGAGCCAACAACACTTTTATCATACAATCAAAATATATTTCTCGGCATTCGATATCCAAACATCAACCAAACATATTATGACTCTCAAACATTACACTACGACTCGACTCGACTCATCTGGATACGTATAACTTGGTCGGATTCAGCGGATGCTTGCAATTGTGGTGGATACCTCTGCTCGACCCTGAGTTGCTCATCCCCGAGCTCTGTGTTACAAGTGTTACGATGAATCAAATCTTCCCTCACCACAAGGTTAGCCCTTAATGGATTTCAGGCCTCCTGCTACTCTCACCACAGGAGTCAGTCCGCTCTAGGTGAGACTAACTCGCTCCTCAGAGTGTTAGGATGCAACCTTACCTTGAATCCTTACCCAGTTATACAGATGGGGCACCACCATGGACACCCACTAATAGGGGCCATGGAATTACGTCCCGACCACTGAAGCGCGTCCCTGAAAGTCTCACCTAGAGACCCCAAGAAATTATGCACTGACACAGATCAACCACATTCACATAGCCAAAATAATAATTACCACGCATAGATATATATCACTCGTACCAACCTTTGAGGCCAACGCCTTTCATGATCCAAGCCCATCCCATTTCAATTCATCATAACCATTCATGCTCATAGGATCTTAACTCATCTCATTTTCATGCCATTTTAACAAATAACCAACTCATTTAGTTCGCATGCCAACTTTCATACCAGACCCATCATCCACAATTCATGATTTATGCCAAGCATACATAATACTCCATTACATACATGTTTCCCATCATACAATCCACCACCAAACCAAAACAGATCATCCGGAAATAAACAAACATTCAAACTCAACGTTGTCTCGCCCAGCACCTCGCTCAGGCTGAGGGGACTCGCTCAGGCTGAGGGGTCTCGCTCAGGCTGAGGGGTCTCGCTCAGGCGAGACGTGCTCGCTTAGGCAAGCTCCCCCTTCGCCTAGACGAGGGCTCGAGAAGGGAGCATAAGCACTCGCGGGATCTCGCCTAGGCGAGACCCCTCTCGCCTGGGCGAGATGCTCGCTCGCTCCGAAGTCGAGCTGGTCGCCTGGGCGACCTTTCACGCAAAAGTCCTAGGCGAGCTCCCTGTTCATCTCGCCTAGGCGAGATTAACAGGCATCGCCACTGGTTTACCTGGAACAGCCGCACCCACCAGTCCAAACAACACATCACACCATTGCACGCATTCAGAATAACAAACCAGCCAAAGATTCTCAACATGAAAGTAAAACAACAACACAAACAAGGCACAAGAATGGGTTCTAGCTTCCCGTACCTGGAATATGCTAGTACAGGACTCAATAGTAACCACGACACCACAGCTTTAGGTTATACTTAGGAAGAGAAGTGAAAAACTGGTTCGAGCCCACTGAATGCGGAAGGCGGCTGAACCCTAACAGAGCTCTCTCTCACGGAGTAGAAGGTGACGACTGATTTCTGAAAGAGTGAAAGTGAGTGTGGGATTAGGGCAACAGGAAAGGCTTTTATCCTATGGGTCGGCCTTAGGCCCACTTACAAGGGCAACCCACTAACTTTAGGGCAGAAATAAAAGGTGGATTCTCATGGGCCTTACATTTTTAGTCCTTGAACTTTGACTCGAATTTGGAATTCGTCTAATACCAAAGTTTTATACTTTTTTGTTCTCAAACTTTAAACATGAATCAATTAGTCACTTTAATCCAATTACGTCAACTATTTTTAGCGTGTTAAACGCGTTTCATGTTAGTATATCAATTATTTACCACGTTTGACATGTTTCCACTTCAATATTATAATAATATATTAAGAAGTTGCTTTTTTATTACAAATTTTAAACCTTTGAAATAAACTAAGTAAAACAAAAATCATAATACTAAGCCGTGTAACTTTTTTTTTTTTATATATATATATATATATATATATATATATATATATATATATATTAAACCTTTGAAATGAATTATTAAATACAATATTTTAATAAAATCTACGAAGTTTTATGTACATATCATTAATGATATTTTTTATTAGATAAATTAATTTAATTTTTACATAAGAATAATATTAAATAATAACAATATTTATATTATTATTTAATATAAAAATGATAAATATAATTTCTTATTGATAAATTTTTTAAGAGAAAATTATTTCATTACAGTTTTTTTTATATTTTATTATCAACAAAAATATATTATTTTTTAAATATTATTATCTTAAGAAAATAAAATATATTTTTCTAAATTTAATTTTATAAATGAATAAATAATTAGATATCACAAAAGGAAAAAAAATAATATATAAAAAGATTAATAATTTAAATAGAAGTCATTCTTTTAACATAATATATATGTTGAAAATATGTTAGAAAAAACTTTTAATAATCATTAAAACGTGTGTGAGGACACGTTAAAATAACTATTTGTTTATGACTAAATTTAAGGACATAATTTAAAAGAAACAATTATTATTTTTATTTTAAAATCCAGTAATTTTTAAAATAGTTTTTAGGAATGTTTATCATAGTTCAAGTTGATTGAAAAAAAAAATCATGTGAGAGAGAATTTTTTGTATGGCAGTATAAAGGATTTGTATTGCTAATAAATATATATTATTTTTTTAAATAATAATATTTTAAGAAATGAAAAAAAATATAGTAATTAGAATTCATAAAAGGGTAAAATTAAAAATAAAAAATTAATATAGAAAAAATTAATACTTTATTCTTTAATAAATTATTTTTATCAAGTAGAAATTATAAAATAACAAAATTAAGAAAAAAAATAGTATAAAAGAACAAAGTTTGTATTTTAATTATAAGTCATTATTTACTAACAAATATATTGAAAATACATTAATTTATTTGGTGATAGTTAAAATGTGTCTAAGTGCACACATTAAATAAATAATTATTTATTTATTTTAAAAATCAACAAATTTTAAAATGATTTTTACGATTTGAATGTAGATCATAGATTAAATTGATTATCAAAATAATTCCAACTTTATATATAATTAACATTTTGGAAATTAATATAAAGTTAAATTTGAGAAAGTAATTGTTTTATTTAAGACCTAAAATAACAATTATACATTTGAGAAAGTAACTATTCTATTTAAGAGCTAAAATAATAATTTATTAGATATTAAATGACAGAGTTGAAATATATTATTATTAAATGAAATGGACAAAAAGTAAAATAACGTTTTAAACAAACAAACTTTCATATGGTAACTAATTAGAAGTTATAAAAAGATAAAATTAAGAATAAAAAATAGTATAGGCAAATTTTAGTTTAAAAATAAAATAAAATGATAAAAAAGTAAAATAAATTCTATACACATGTGAAAAAAAATATAAATAAATAAAATTAAAAAAATGGATATAAAGTAAAATAACTTCACAACAAAATAAAGTAAATTTTTTAGTATTTTCTTTTCATATATTATAATAGATATTCATGTGTTATTTTATTAATCCTTTTTCTAGTTTCTTTTTAAAAATAATCATTTCCTTTATTTTTACAAGTTGCACATGTAATCGTATAAAATGAATTTCGTATAAAATTTAATGGTAAAAAAAGTTTAATTGTACAAATTTATCCCTTCAATTTTTTTTTTCAACGCATTCTTATTTTGGTCTTCACAATCTAAGAGATGTCAAAAATAAACTAAACTTCGAAATATATTATCTAAAATACTACTATACTAATCTTTCAACTCCATGATCTAGCTCCAATACTAATATCACCATCAACCCCTATCTTTGCTCCTATATATAAAAATATATATGATTATTGGATAAAGAAAAAGAAAGAAACAAGAGACACATAATTGCAAGGGAATACACTCAATTAGAAAAAATTAATATATTATCACAAAAGTTGTCCAATTAAAATTTTGAAATAGAATAAGATTTGTAAGAGTAAGGATAAGTTATTGCATTAAAAAATGATGAGAAATGATTAACTAGAAATAGTAACCCATCATTAAAGCATATTCAAAAGAAAAAATAAGTTCTTAAATTATTTTCTCTCATTTCTCCATATATCATAACTCAATTATCCACTTAATTAATGTTCTCTTTAAAGGTCAACATAAAAAAAAAGAAGAAAAAACTCACCCAATGCATTTATAAGAGAAACTTAATATGAGAGCAAAACTAACTTATAATAAATATTATCTAAACAAATATTTGATGGAACTTAATCCTTAGCTTAGTCCTTCTCCTTTTTCCCATTTAAACCAACCCATTACTTCAAGCCAATAACTCACTCAACAATAAAATTCCATTATATGAACCATCCCAAAAACACATACAGTTCATATTCATCAAATCAAATACCATGTATCAACCCTACCATGTATCAACCCCATATCTCAGCCCAAAACGGTTCAAATAACTAAATAAATCTAGACTCTACTCTTAGAAAACTAGTGTATTGAATGGACTCGTGAAACTTTGCACCTGTCATGCTTGCTTCCAAATCCTCCTATGGTGTTCTAACAATCAGAACCATTGTCCCCAACCAAGCCATCACAGGTTTAACCCTACTACCTCCCTAAGCATGATCCTCTTTCATTTCATACCATTTGCCATGTGAAGCCTTCTTCGACTAACACCACCTGCATATCTGACTCTACGTGAGTGAGATACTAGTTGAATCAGGATAGTCTCATTGTCAAAATCTCCTTTCAATACACTTGGATTCAACCAAAATTAATATTTTCCTTTGGAAATATACTATTTTGACTAGCACAGATACTTAAAACTTTACATATGCACACACATTACCAAAGATAAATTCAGGCAACCATAATTATCTTAAGTAGCATACAAGGAAGCTATTTAGCAACACTATAAGACACCACTAATTCACACTTTATAACAATCATAGACATAACACATATCTCAAAAAATACAAATACAATGCCACATTTAATACTACATTATTGTAATACAAACATCTAGTCAAACATATTCATAGTTTTTGCAACAATATTCCAAATTCACAACTTTTTAATCTCTTTAAACAAAAGTGTTCAATTACTTTAAGGCTTATAAGGAAAAGTTATTAAAGCACACCAAAAACATCTAATCCTACAAATCCATACTATTGTTTTACCATAATAACATTAGAGTCACACCTACTCCTTTCTCATCTTACAGGCTAACTCTTCCATAATAATTATGATACTTTATACTAATACATTATCAAATACACTTAACCATCAAAATTTCTCGTAAGTCAATCTCTTTGAAAGCACATTCATACTCACTCCATTAGAAAAAATAGTACAAACAATTCTTATCCAAAATAATAGTTTCTTATCACACTTTATCATTTCACAGTTTAAAACAAATCACCCTTCACCCCTTCTCCCTTCTCACAAGGATTATTCCCAAATTTTAGCAAGCATATAAAGACAACATTCATACAAAAAAAATAATAATTCAACAATAAGACCTTAAAATTTCAATTAAATTAGCTTCCCTTACCTGACAAAGTTTTTCTAGCTTTACTCTCTTCCCATAAATAGTGTCACACACAAAAAACCATTCTATCTACACAGTCAAAGGCCGAATTAACGATCAAGGCACAATTTTAGATAAGAGTTGCATGCAGAGAGGGAGAATCCAATTACTTCATAGTAAAATGGCAGAAAATTAAATTACCTAAAGGGAGAGATCAACTAGAGGCTTTTGTAGAGTCTTTCGCATACATCACTCCATTGGTGTTGGATTTTCAAAAAGAGGATGGATGTGTTAGAGATTTCAGGGAGAAAAGGAAGATGATTAAGGGAAATTAGGGTTTGAGATAAAAGGGTTTGCTATAAAATTTGGGGTTCTCACATCCTTCCCACTAAAAAACATTTCATCCTGAAAATTGGCTTAGTACAGAATGACTAAGATATAAATCTTTTATCATCGATTTCCTTAGAGATATTTAGTTTTATCAATTACTAATAGGCCCTAAATACCATTAAAATTCAAACTCACTAATATTAGCCACTAACATATCTAACACTTAATTGTTGTAACATCTACATCAACAATTATTTTCTCAAGTTGACCCATTAACTAAAACTCATTCTTTTAATACATCATTATTTGCCCTAAAGAGATTTGTGTATTCATTATCACTCAATCTACTATCATCTATATTGCTTTATCCATCCTTACTAGTTGTGAAAAAAAGAGATCACTCACATAGTAATACTACTTAATTTCTTCTGAGTCATGTCCAACTGTCCTAACATCTTGTCAAGTTTTGATGCTGCACTATGACTATAAACAAGTTAGATATACAAATACAGATTAAATATCTTCCCTTTTTATGCTGAACTTATACAAAGAACCTTTCTAGACACTGATATATTTGGTCATGTTTATCATGAATCAAAGTTTCCCTATAAATTTTTCTCACTAAACCATTTTGTTTAACTTCTTACTTTTTAGTAGTAAATCACACATTAAACCCTATAGAGTCTTATTTGCTTTCATCCTGAAATTCTTAGTCGGTAAAAATTTTGACACTCTATTAACTTAAGTTATTGATCATTCCTGTTAACAATTACACTACATTTCTTCTCAAGGTCTCCTTAACAAAATTCACCGTCTCTAGACGTTACGAGTACTTGAAGTTACAATCCCTTCAAACTTCATAAATCTCTTTTGTCTCATTTTTAGCTCCTTCTGATCAATTAATTACCTAAACGCTGGCAATATTAAACTTGTGGAACTAGCACCATCAAGATAGGGTTTTCGGGTCTTCAAAACAAAATTTCTACCATTATCTCTATGTCAGAAGTAAGTTAAACTTTCTCATAAATTAGAAATTTTTCTTCAAACATAATCCATCGATCTATAATTTTTTATTTATTTATTGTATACTTATCTCAACCTAGGATGTAACATCCTATACTTAAGACGTTGTAAATCAAAAACTCCAAATATTAACAAACCATTCAATCTCTACTTTAGGGCTATAAAATTTTACCTATCTAGTGAAAATGTTCATGCATTACTATTTCGTTGTATAAAGAGCACTATTATCTAGAAAAATTGAACTCCCTATAACAAGTCACTAGATTCAACCATCATTGTTATCCTAATTAGGGTTGGGACATCCTTGACTAGATTTACTAGATTTCTTTAAGTTGATATTACCTATCCCAAAATTTACATCCTCACTAACTAAATCTCCTACTTATACTATTTTTCGAGACGAATTCTACCATTGCCCTTAAGAAACCCTTGTGTGTCTCCTGATTACATGATACATAAGCATGACCTCTCTACAACTTTGATAAACTTTTCCAACATGATACAAAAGGCCATATTCCTATCCATGAATATGTCTTAAACACTTACCACTTTAGACAATATCAGTATATACTCAAAGCAATCATATATATTTATATGTTACTTTCTACTACTTTTGATGGAGACGTTCCATCACGGAATTCGCCAGACGTCCACTCCAATCGTTGTTCCACTGATTAAACCACGCGGAACACCATTGTAACGAAGCGGAAGGCTCAGATTCTCTCGTTTGGAACTCAAATCTCTCTTGTTCCAGTGAGGAACTCTCGTTTCTCACTACTTTTGGAAACCCTAGGAGGTAGAACGCCTACTAGGAAGGTGAGCTCTGAAAATGGAGTATAAACCTCTCTATTAATCAAAGCTAATCGTTACATGAGGTTGGCCTGCCTTTATAAAGGTGGAAAGGCAGCCAAAAAACAAAGAAGAGAAAGTCGTCTAACAAAGGTTCCTAATGATTAGGTGAAATCCTAGCTAAGGTAGCGGAACCCTAACGGTGATAAGGTGAGGGAAGAAGCATTGGATACTAAGACAAGGCGTCGTGAAGATGATGGCACACGTGAGGATGAACAGGGGGAAACCCTAGCTTAGGGTATCTACATGTGATGAAGAAAAATGTTGGGTTCACGAAAGGTCCTCTATTGCACACTTGGATCGAGACTTTGGTAAAGTGAATCCCATAATGCTGATGGTTCCATATTGAATTGGGCCACTCTTCGTAGAATCAGTTTTGAAGCCTACTAAACAGCTGAAAGTTGGATGGTCTTGCACGCGTGCATGCCTAAAAAGGTTTTACTAGGCACTTCACAACATAACTCCTTGCACTGAAGGAGATTTTGGTCATTTCATATTGGGCTTGTGGAAAGGTTATTGGCCCAAAAATAGATTACAAAGAAAGGAAAGAACAACACTTAAAAAGGTGGCTAGAATACAAGCCCACGAGAAAAATACTAATTACACCATCTAAAAACACTATTCATATACATTTGTGCATCTATTTAAAACAAGCAAAATAAAAAGAAATGGGCCTAGCCATTGGCCCAAGCTATAAGCCTTGGGGTGGATTCATCAACTTTACATTATTCACTTAAATTTTATGGATACCCAAACCTTATATCTATTTTTGAAAACATTGATTCTCCATGCAACTTGATCAACTATCATTTCTCAACAATCCTGTTAATATACTAGCAATATGCAATCTGCATACCAATTAAATTCTCTATCTTTCTTCTTAACCAACTACATTATCACTTCTCATATGAAATTGTCACATAAAGTGGCATTGATTCTAGCTTCATTTCTAGCCACCAAGTTCAACAAAATTCTACTTTTATCTTGGAATACAACCTAAATACTTTCTATGGATATATTTTTATAATTTTCTACCTACTAACATACAACTTATCTAACCCTCATAACTGACCTCGTATTGAAAATAAAAAAAAAAAATATAACTTACATTAACTTTCAATTTTCTATATACTTGTTGTGTAGTCTATTCAATCCAATTTCTATAATTTAAACATACTACTTATTCCCCATTAGCTATAAATACAATTTACAAAGAGTCAAAACATCTTGAAAATGATACATCCTTCAACGCCAACATCTCAAATTTATTTGGAACATATGTTTTTTAATGATGACAAAACACCTACCACATATATTATGACATATATAATGCTGGACCAAAACAATTGTTGATGTAAAATTATAAACCTAAAAGACAACATTAAAATCTACAAACAAAGCATTCAATGCAAAGGAACTTCTTACACTAAAACTTAAACATATATTCATAATAAAATTACTCAATAAGGAGACAATAATCCCAAAACATGTTGCATACTATAAATCACATGACCATTTAAACTCACTTAATAGTAAAAACATTCAAAATTAAGACAAGAACTTATCTTATAACTAGTTATTAGTGTGCACCCTGATTGTAACTGTAAGACTCGAGAAATTTAAATAATTAAATAAATAATTATTTAATAAATACAGGTAGTGGGAGTCTTTATGGCATTTAATGCTGGTTTTTATGACGTGGAATAGTACTAGCTCACATGGTTGAGAGTACTTATTTATTATGATGGGACTTGAGTTTGAGTCCTGTGTATGCCAATTGTGTGTTATTTTAATTGTTTATTATTTTGATAATACGCTTGAGCATGATGAGTGATAATAGAATCCTAGAAGTATAGGAATTATCACAAAATATGAATTGGTTGATTGGTTGTGCATTGATTTGGTAATTGTGTAGTTATGTGTTTAAACCGTGACTGAAGCGAAATAAGTTTCTTTTTGCCAAATCTCTTTTTGGCATGAATATGAAGAAGCAAAAATCCTAGCCGTCTAAGAGAGGAGCTGAAAGTGGTTGGAAAACCACTTTAGAATGGCCATTGATTAACCATTAAACACATTTTAATGGAATTTTCGTTTTAGCCATTAAGACCATTAAAATTCGAGTTGTTAGGAAGAATAATAGTGAGATTTGAATTGAAGATCTATAGCTAGAGATATATATGTTACTCATGATTATTAGTTTGATTTCCCTAATAGTATGATTAATATTGGATGCTTAAATGTTGGTATGGCCTTGATTGGTGAATGCATAAATCTATATATCTTAGCTTGAATGTATGATGTTATAAGTGCGTGAAAAAGGCCATTATTGATGATATCACAATGATTGAGTGTTGCATGATCATGATGGCTTTTAGGCAAGTATGAGAACATGATGATTTTGGTTTCGCTTAAGTGTTGGCATGAGAATACATGGTTGTGCATACTGCAAATTTATATTATTGAACTATATAATATGTTGGAGTGTAATCTTGAGTTAAGTTGCTAAATATAGATCTGTAAAATAGTAAACTGGACTTATGCATGGACTATTTGAGGATATAAAACTATTTTGGGGTGCTAAATTAGTAGCTGGCATGTTACTAGTATAGCGCCTAGCGGTGCGGGGTATGCCGCCAGGCGATAGAAGTACCATGTGTTGACATGAGAAGCCAATGTGGTTTGCTTCTTGAAGATTTGATGAAGATTGAATAAAGCTCTTTTGAACTATCCTGAAGCCATTACCATTGGAATGAAGCCTACATTGATGAAGGAAAGGAGATTTGATGATATCCATGGTGATCAAGGCTGGAATGTGTGCTCTCCATTTGGTTACATCTTTAAGAAAGTGTATTTGTAGCTTGTAATTCATGTTCTAGACCTTAAAGCATTAATTAGATGTAGTTTGGTCTTTATTGTGTTTTTAATCTGTTGAATGGTTTTTCAACAAGTTAAATGTCTCTTTTAGTTTGTTGAATGGTTTTTCAATAGGTTAAAAGGTTGACTACAGTAGTCTTAAACTGCAAAAAATTCAATCAGTTGATTTAGTTTTTAATCGACTGATTTCACTTAAGTCAAGTGAAATCAATCGATTGATTTGAAAATCAACCTGTTGAATTTTGTAACAGTTTGACTATAAAAGCTGTGATTTTCGAAAGAGAGGTTTGTTGATCATTTTAGAGCACGATTTGGTTATGGAAACTTGTGGAAACTCTCTCCTTCGTGATCATAGGTGTTGCAACTGTTGAAGATTGATCTTGGATCAATTCTTGGAGCTTTTGGCTTAGTTTGAAGCTTGGAGAAAGTGGTTTGTGGTAGGCTAGGCTGTGCTACCACTGAGGTTTGATCTTTCTCAAGCTTTGTGTGTGTGTATGCTTGGTGGTTTTCCAGGTCTGCAAGAGGGTTCTTGCTGTGCTGGTGTGATTCTTGTGTGATTCAAGAGTCTTTTGTGTTGTTTTTACATATTTTGAAGTGTAAGGGTGAATACTTTGTAAAACTTTTGAAATAGTGCAAAGTCAAGCTAAGGTTGCCTTGACAAACTGGATGTAGCTCAGGTTTGAGTAAACCAGTATACAAATTCGTGGTGTCCTCTCTTCTCTAACATTTCTCTCTTGCATTTTCATTTTAAAGTTTCAAGAACTTGTGCTTTAATCGTCTTTTTCATGTTCTTGCATGTTTTCATAGCATATGCAGCATTGAACATGTTTGTATAACCATTTGGAACTGATCTTGATCATTCTTGAGCATTGTTTCTGATTTAAAATTCAAATTCAAATTTCTACATTTTTCCCAGTATTTCAGTCGACTATTTTTCAGTTTCAATCGATTGATTATACTAGAACAGAATCTGTTTAGTAAAATCAATCTTTTAAGTCTGTTTTTGATCGATTGAAAGTGTATAGTTCAGTACTGTTTGCATCCTAACTTGGTGATCTATTTTATTCAATTAAAGGTGATTTTTTGCTTGCAAAGATAGCCTAAATTTTTAACTAGCCAATTCAACCCCCCCTTCTTGGCTTTTCAACCATTTCAAAACTAACACCATGGATGTCCCTGAAGTGAGTGGCGCTTGGTGTGAGGTGTGAACCGCCAGGTGATAGCCATAAGATAGTGACTTTGGAATTTGTCTGGCGCTTGGGCAGTGGACTCTTTTGGCTTGTGTTTTGTGAGTTGGTCGGGTTTGGACTTGGACTAGGAGATGCTTGATAGTGTCATGAGCGGGTAGGTTCATGACTATTGATGTACACGTGGTTAATATGAGTAGGGAGATACATATTAATGGAACTCTCGTGTGAGGATACGAGCGATGAGGTTCGTATGTTTCGTGCTCACACTTGAGGGTTGTTGCGAGCGGGGAGGTTCGTAGCTGGATGGATCACGAGTGTTGGACTACGAGCGGGGAGGTCCATAGAGTTAGACTACGAGCGGAGAGGTTCGTAGAGGTTGGGCCACGAGCGGGCAGGTTCGTGGAAGCATATTATATCCTGGGTTCATGGTCAAGTAATTATGTTGAGTTCCTATGTTAGTAGTTACATTTGTATAATGAGGCGATAATGCAAGGGCATGGCTTGTATGCTTTGGATGTGTGTGGTCTACAAGGCTTTGGGTGATACCTTAAGGATGGAATAGTGTGTGTTAGCGATGTGAGTGTACGAGTTGTGGCTTGTAAGACCTTCAAAATTAAATAATTACATAAATAATTATTTAATAAATGCGGGTAGTGGAAGCCTTTATGGCATTAATTACTGACTAATATGACATGGAAAAGTACTAGCTCAAATGGTTGAGAGTACTTGATTGTGTGAGAGGACTTCTTTCGTTTCCCATAGAATTTCTAAAGTTTCCAGGTTCCACCATTTAGCAAAAATACTAAAACATAAAGAGAAACTACTCATGCTAGCCAAGGTTCGAACTCACATCCTTCCAACCCATCAAGCATATGTACAACCATTGAGCCACTAAATGTTTCATGCCAATTCATGCACACATATAATGATAAATCATGTTTCCGCATTTAAAACATATATGTAAAATAAAACACAATTAAAATATCACACTAATAACATACACAAGATTTGAACCCAAGTCTTTATGCTTTAATTTATGTTAATGCAATGTAGGTTTAGAATGAGAGGGATGAATATAGTATGAGAAACAAATTCAAAAACTACGCACATATGTATGCGATGACAAATGAATTTACTACTTGAAAAATGAATGTGTAGGCATAGAGAGAATGCAAACTACAGGTTTATACAATTTCACCTTCACCTGAGGTTGTCTCGTATCTTAAGCAACTTGTTCCAGAAGTTCTACTAATCAACATTTTTTATCGGTAACGAGTATCATCTTTTCCAGGTTACACGAGTTTCAACCTCTCCAAATACATGAGTACAAACCTTTTCAAGCTACACTAAGCATCAACCTCTCCATGTATCGTTCTCAATCTCCCCTAAGATCAAGAACTCTCAATTTCAACAATAAGCAAATGACACTCTCTCAAATGTATGGTATAACATAGTTCATTGTTCCAACTTCACTCAATGAAGGATATTTCAATATTGAAGCTGTAAACCCAATTTCTCTAAGACATTATTGATATGACATATTTACAACAATATTTCCTTTTTCTTTTCTCTTGTTCTTATTCATGTTCTTCTCATATGACTTAACCTTCATTATATGTCCTATTAAGGAAACATTGTGCAATCTTGCTTCTGCATTTGAATTGCTAGAGCAATAATATTATTCATTCAATGAAATAGTTCATGTTAGTTTTGAAATGGTGATTTAAGGCAAGAAGAGGGGGGTTGAATTGGTTCTTTAAAACTTTTTTGAAAGCATAAAACCCCTTTGTAAAACCCATGAAAATTAATTAATTAAATATTTAATTAATTAATAAATGTGGGTAGAAAGCGCCTTTATGGCATTAACTATTGTTTAATGTGACATGGAAAAGTACTAGCTCAAATGGTTGAGAGTACTTTGATTGTGTGAGAGGACTTGGGTTCAAGTTCTATGTATGCCAATTATGTGTAGTTATTTTATTATTGATTTTAAAGATATGTATGAGTATGTGATTGGTATTGTAAACTTATGTTGCTTTGTGTGTATCACCAAATGTGATTTGGTATAGTGGTTGTGCTTTGGCCTTATGAGTGGAAGGTCATGGGTTCAAACCTTGGTAGGGCAAAGAATAAGCTTTATTTTTGCTAACTAATAGTGGTGGTATGAATGTGAAGGGGTAAAGAAAAGCCTAGCAGAATGGGGCAGCCAAGGGGGTTGGAAAATTACCGAATGATTAACATTGAAGAGGAATTAAAACCCACAAAGCCCAAAACTAATTTTATTTTTAAAAACCCTCTTAAAGGCACCTATAAAAGCCAAAACTTAGGAAAAGGGAAGGGTTTTGGCATCTGTGGTGAACTATTATAGAGAGAGTACGAAATTTAGGCTGAGAGAGGAGGTTTGGGTGCATAAAGGGGCTGAACTGAGAGGAAGTCTGTGGCACATCATTGGCAAACCAAGGAAAACCAATCTTCTTCCCAATTTCAATCAAATTTTCAGGTTAGGGGAGGTGAACTGTAATTGTGTGCTTTTGGTCATATGGTATGATAGTGCATCCTGTTACCATGAATTTTCGTGTTCCACATGAAAGGAATGAGGGATTTGGGTATTTGGGTACTGTTCTATTGGTGTTATTATCTAAAAGTATGGTCATGATGAATATCTACACTAAGTACTCCACTATTTGTGCAAATTGGGTGTTGGGGGAACTGTGTTGTATATAAATTATGCTGTATGTTTGATGGAATTGTTATAAGCTTTTTTGGTATGAATTGGAGTGCAAAGTGGTGTTTGGTTGCTGTTGTTGCGTGCGTAATTAGTGTAGGGATCTGCAATTATCGCTCAGATGAGCCAGACTCGCCCAGGCGAGATTAGCAGAGACGCAAACCATGATGCCACACGAGCTTCTCGCTCAGGCGACACGAATTGGGTTTGAGTGACACGTACACTGGCTTAGTCGAGTGAGGTTTGCCTAAGCGAGATGATGATGAAGTTGAGCGTGTTGAGCGCGACTTCTCGTTCAGGCGAGGAGTTTTGGTGGGTTTGAGCGAACCAGGGTCTCGCTCAAGCGAGACGTTCTCGCCTAAGCGAGATGTCATGATCAAGTTGGTGTGTTGCTTGCATTGTAGCTCAGGCGAGTTGGTTTTGGGTGCCTAGGCGAGTGATGATCTCGCCTAGGCGAACAGATCTCGCTTAAGCGAGATAACGCGATGCAGTCACTGTCTTAAGCTCGCCCAGGTGAGGTGAACTAGCCTAAGCGAGGCTGTGGGCTTAGCTTGGGCGAGAGTCCCTAGCTTAAGCGAATTTATTCGAAATTCCATGTTTGTGTGTGCTTGTGTGTGTGATTGGGTTGCTTTATCCTCGGTATAGGATGTATATGCATGTGGTGTGGTGTTGGGGGCGTGAAGGACTAAGTCCAATAGGGGTCTGGGATGTGCTTGATGGTTGGACACATGATGTGCATGGAACTGGTTGAGTTCCCGTCGGCTACTAATGGGCGAGGAGTCCTTAGTATGGTGATTGCATGTGTCGGGCACACGATGGGCAAGGAACTGTGATGTTCCCATCGGCTACTATTGGGCGAGGAGTCCATAGTATGGTGATTGCGTGCGTACCAGGGTCCAAGTATGAGACTTGGATGTTATACTATAGGCGAGGAGTCTGTAGGGCAGGATTATGAGCGGGATAGGCTCATAGGGTTGGACCACGAATGAGTTAGTTTCATGGGAGCACAGGGAAGTCTCAAGAACTAGTTCATGCATATGAGTCATGAAGGACTATGAGGTCATGGTTGGGTGATTTGGAAATTATGAGTTTTGTACTCATGTTGTTTTGGGTTGGGAAACATGTTTATATCATGTATCTGTTTTATATATTGTGCATAGCTCACCCTTTCTGTGTGTGTTTGGCGATGATCGAATAACTCGTTATCCGGGAGCAGATGATGTGACAGGTGGGCCAGGAGATGCATAGACTCGGAGCGGGGGATAGCATGGGATTTTGTATATAATTATTATTTTGGTTTTGAGATAACTTTGTAATTTTTTTTGGAGCCATTTGAATATTACCTCAGTTTTATAATGATGGACTCCTGTTTTATTACATGGTACTAAAGTTTTAAATTTCCCGCATTTTTTTTGGGAAATGGTGTTATATTAAATGAGGCATTTATTTTTATTTCTTATTTTATATATTAAATATCAGTAATATTCCTTAGGGATGTTACACCCTTTCAATTGAATCAAATAGACTAGGGAATTAGATGTAAAAGTTGTAGAACAATACAATTTCAATCGGTCAAAAAATAAAACAACAGACTAGTTTGTTCTTGAGCTATGAAACAGTCGATTAAAATTTCAAATCAGTCAGCTAAAATTCTGGGAATTTATGTAGAATGCCGAATTCACAGATTCAACTCAAACAACAAACTTTTACATACAAGACTTGTTCCAAATAATATTTCTAACAAGTATACAACCTCATATTAGACAAGAACGCATTAAAGCATAACAAAGAGTGGATTCCTTAGTTTTCTTGAGTTTTTAGAGTGATTTAAAGTGAGTGAGATGAAGGAAAGAGAATTGCACATTTGTTTTTTTACTAGTTCACTTAATCAAAGAGCTATATCCAGTTTACAAGGACAACATGAGCCTGGTTTCCACTATATTTAAAAGTTTTACAAATCACACACCAAGATTACACTTTTTAACAAAGAAAATCACAAGATTTTTGACTCACATAAAAATCTAGACTTACACCCTGCAAGAATCACACTTACAGACCTAAAATCACATCAGGCAAACAACCAGAGGCAGAAGAACAGCCAAACCTGATGATGGCTCTCCCTAGCCAACCATACATGTGTTTTTCAAGCTAATTCCAAGCCAAAATGCCTCTAAGATCAACCAAGATCTTCAATAAACACATTGCAGCTATGTATTGCACAGAGAGTTTTCCAGTGATGAATGACAAGATTTCGCACTAAAAAACTCAGAATCGTTCCTCTGCTCTCGAAAACACAACATATATAGTCTAGTTTAAGTGAAATTAGTCGGTTGAATTTTCTGTACAGTCGGTTGATTTCAGTTGACTTAAGTGAAATCAATCGATTGAAAAATAATTCAACTGATTGAATACATTCATACCAAAAACTATATATTGCAAGTCTTTTAACCTAGTAAAACCCATTTTAACAAATTAAAAGAGACACACTAAGACTAACAAGACATCTAACCTATGTCGTATAGCCTACCAACATGATACAACACCTAATCATTACATTTAACACATTATTTCTAGATTTAATACACTAGAAACATAATCTTCAACTGGATCTTCATCAATCTTCATCAAACACATATGATCTTCATGCACTTGGCTTTATCAAATCTTTGGTTCAAGCTTGCTTGTGCCAATAGTTCATTCATCAGATATTTCTAAATATTAATTTCATTTGAACATTTGATTAAAAAGCTTCCTTTTTCCAAAGTGATAATATTCGTTGTAATTCATATAATTGAATCTCTATTTCAAATACATGTATCAATATGTTAATTCACACAAATATTCAGAGATAAAAAAACTTGTTTCAGCACACCATAAAAGTTTCGCATAAAGGTTAACTAGCACTTTGGTCATCTAGTGACTTAAGCTATTTTCAGATTTCTAAGATATTGGTTATCTGACACTAAGGTAGTCTAAGGACTTAAGCTATCTCAAGTCATCTAACCCTTTGTTGTCTAATTCTTTAGTCATTAAACACCTTAGTTGTTTAACTTAGTGACTTAGGTTGTCTAGAGACTTGGGTTGTCTAATGCATACACCTACTGATTTTCATTATTACACTTGTTTGACACCTTGACTTGTTTAACTTTTAGACTCGTCTAATGCCTTAGATTTGGCCTTTTCATTTACCAAATTTATTGCTTTTATTGACACATTCTGGTGGAACCCCTTGGATGAAGGTGAAGAAGAGAGCTCCATGGAAGAGTGTGGGTTGGCGGAAGCAAGGTGAAGGATGAAGGTTGTTCTCGAAATTGGAATGAAAGGTGAGTAATGAACTCTATCTTAGAGAAGATAGAGGAAGGTGGCTAGAGGAGATGATTCAATCCTCTAGCTCAAGTGACTCTCAAAAGGAAATAGGAGTGGAGTGTTCTCAACACTAAGCATCTATTGCTTAAAATTTCAACAGGGATTACAATAGCCTAAAATTTAGGCTTTTATATGAAAGTAAATACACATAAGCACTCTTAGCCCTCGGATGAGAAAGGCATTCAATCTTGGCCGTGGAAGATGGCTTGGAGAAGGAGCAACGCTTACGACCATTGGATGATGCCTTGGAAAAGGAGGAAGCATTCCTAGCCCTTGGATCCGTTAGGTGTAGGAAGGAATGTTGACTTCCATTTAGTCCACCTTGAACCTTTGGTAGCTCATGGCCAAATCTCCTATTAGGCTTAGTTAAGCCCAATTTTAGCAATTCAACTAAACATTGTTTGACTTATTATTCTAGAAAACAAGGCTTAAACAATGGGCCAAACTTATTGCTATTCTACTGCTCTTTGATACACCTCCTCAAATCTTCAAATCTTCTTTGGCCCATGTGAAGAGTGTGAGAAGCCCATATGGATTTGGGCCATCTTGAATGAAGTCCAATTGCATCTTTTTTAGCATGCCTCTTGTTATTGGGCCTCTTGATGGGCTTGGACTTGAAGGTGTACCTTGGCTTGATGTTGGGCTTGTTGGGGTCATATCACATTCAATGTATAAATTTTAATCATTTAGCACATGCAAGCAATAATATGCATCATATATTTTTATCTTCCAACAATATGTATCAATTTCTCATTCTTACTATTTCCATTAGATGCTTTCTATTAGTCATCTAATCATAAGTTTACTTCTAACCAAAGACTTACTCGTCTGATAGTGTTTTCTTTTCATCAAAACCTTCTTGATTATTATGGCTCGTCAGCTATAACACATACATTATCTTCATTATTTTACACCCCAATCTAATACACTTAATTCTAATTCTTGTCGTAGCCTTTCACTACCTTCAAATCTTTAGTCATGGAATTTCCTATTGTGCAGTCCCCAATGGTTCATGCTAAAAAGAATGATGTTTGAATTCTTATAGTTGAACATCTTGTTGATCTTAACAATCTTGATAGTCACAATTTGGGACAAGAGAGGCCCTTGAAAAGGTTGGAATAAGAGGGTTTTGCCTTAAACTGCAAGTCATTTATACTGAGATCATCAGATAGCTCATGAGGAATGCCATAATTATTGAAAATAATATTATATCTCAAGTATTTGGTTTAGAAATTATACTTACTTTAGTTTTTCTGACTAGATATTTAAAGCAATTGACTAGACAATATAGTGTTGAAGATCACATTCATATTGACCAAACAATTGAAATATTTAACTAATCAATGGACATCGTAAAACCATGGATCAGACGTTACATTCATAAGAGGAATTCAAGTGTTTTATTAGACAATTGACAAGTAAATACATTTTTTTTCTCTTAGTTCATTAAGTCGCAACATTCAAATTATTTGTAAATAACTTAATGTTAAATTATCAAACATAATGTATTTTATCTTTAAATATAAAAGTATTTCATATATTATGATATGTGACCACATTAATTTGGTTTTGATTGTAAAAGATATTGATTACACTACTAATGAGATATTACAAAATAAGCTGCATAAGTTTCATTAAATTAAAGAATCAAAGAAAAGCTAAATAAGTTAAGGAAAACATTTGGAACTTCGAACGTAGATCTAAAAATCATTTCAAAGAAATTATCAAGACTTTTCATGTGAAGAATAATATGAGAAGTTGCAATTGAATGATCAAATCTTGATTCTACTAAACTTTAACACTTATATCCTCAACAACTATAAATAGAGGATAAGTTGATTAAGAAAAAAAAAACATCAACGACAAGAAAATTCACAATGAAAGAAAATAGCAAATCATTATCAAATTTACTTAGTGGAAAGTTAAGTTTGAGAGAAGGAAAAGTGATCATCAATTGTAATATTCTTCACCTTGTGAAGTTTACCCATGTGAGCTTAGACTGTACTTTCTTTCTTTGAGAGTGTTTTCTCATTTTAATTGAGAATTATTTATCTTAGGGTGAGAAGAAGGATACATAAATAGGTTAATTAAACTTATGTTTGAAGAGATTTACTCCTGTAACCTGGAAAGGTTGATATTCGTGGTGTTTGGAGAGAATATACTCATTGTAATAAATTTAATTCATTAGTGGGACCTCTTAAGTAAAGTGCTTAAGGGAAAATTAGATGTAACCTAAGAGTTTAGGGTCAACCAATATAAAAAAAAATCCTCTTTTATGCTTAATTTGTTTATTGTTATTCATTTCAAATTACTTAATGTGAAAAGAGTTTAGGCTCTACTCAATCCCCATCCTCTCCCTCTACAACCATCTACACCAACATGAAGTACATCTGATTGTCCAATGGAAGAATCTAGTTTAAGATTATCTATATGATAATTATTTGTTAATGGTTAAATCAAAGCACATAATCAAAGTTCTAATAACATGATTTGAAAGATAAAAAAAAAAAACATCTTTAGTAATAATGAAATTATATATTTTCATTTTAATTGCAACACGTTTTATGTAGAAAGTGTATTTTTACAACACTCATATTAAGACATAAAAAAGAAAACAATTTCTAATACAAAATTTGATGTGATCCCACCAAGCATACATGATCCTTCAAGCCCAACATCCAGTGGAAGCCCATTGAGAGGCCCAACAACATGGTCTATGATAAGAAAGATTCAAATGGGTATTCCTCTAAGTGACCATCAAGACCAAAGCTTCCACACATTATTCACATGGGCTAAGGAAATCACCAAGATATGAAGGATTACATGTAATTGCAGTAGAATAGAATTTATTTTGGGCCAATGTTTAGGCCTTGCTTTCCAATAATACATAAGACATGAAAGGAACATAGGATGGGGTGCAAATTAGGCTCGACTCATTCATCTTCACGCATGGCCGATACTATCAAGGCAAGGCAAGGAGGCTCCTTTGCTTCATGGTTTGACTAAGGTTAGTCATTACATTTAAAGGCCAAGAACCCTTTTTGTTCTTCAAGCCAAGATCCAAGGGGTGTGGCATTGCCTCCTATAACACTTGGATCTTACACTTCCTTCTCCAAGCTTTCATCAACGTCCAAGATCAAAGCTCACTCCATCCAATGGCTCTCCTTTCTCATGTGTACTTCATATAAAAGCCAAAAATTCACTCATTTGTATCACTCTTGAATTTTTGTGCAATAGAAGCCAATGAGTTGAGAACACTCCTCACTATTGCCACTTGAGAGTCATCTTTTAGAGAGCTTACTCTCTTTGCCTCTAGCCCCCTTTGTAAGCTAGAGCTACTTCTAAATCACTCACCCTTTCACCTATCCATTGCAAGCAAGAGCCTACAAACTTGCCTTCTACTCTTCCATGCTTCCTCCATCATTCCGTTGCACTTGGAGCTCCATGTCTCGACCAAGCTCCATCACAATTAAACCCTCCCTTCTTATATATTTGACATGTTTTTCACACTATTTTCCATATTGTTGATAAGCAAGGATGGTAAAGATATATAATGTGATGGATATCACTTACTAGTTTAGGTTGTGCAAACCTAAAGAAAAATTGATGGTTTTGGTTTTAAAACCCTTAGATGACTCGTTATCCTACATAATAAACGACACATTTTGCAAGTTTAATTTAGTTAATCCAATTGCAGACTTCTTATTGTTATGTCATTAGACTTTTGTTGTTATGACATTGTAGTCCTTGTGACATTATTATTTGAACATTGACTACTTTCATTGTGCTTAGAATAAGCATTCTTAGTTAACATATGCTTTCGATGATAATAACCATGTAACTTTTAGCATGTTTCTTTTATATGATGATCCTTGTCACAACAAGAATAATGGAATGAGCTAAGATTAGATGAATAAGGATGAGAAGAAGAACCATGTTTGCATGAAATAATAATGGTTATTGGTTCTGTGTTTTAAACAATGATGGTTGAAACTTTTATTTTTCATATATTGTGTCCAAATTTCATAGTTTTTGTGGTAAGTTCAAGTAACATTAAGTAGTGGATTAATTAAAAGGAGTTGGTCACAAATAACACCATGATACTCGTTCAATCTTATAAGAATTTGCATCGACGCGTATTTCATTATTTGCTCTACAAGTGCATATTACAATATTATAAAGTGCATGACGTTGAGAAAATCAATTTTAAAGATCTTCCTAAACTTTATAAGTAGTTTCACAAAATATAACACTATCTATCATATCAAGTGTCAATTAATTAAAGATCACACCATATTATTGCAGAATCAAGTAAGAAAATTAAGAGAATGAATCATTAACTCTTGATGCAATGTAAAGATATATATATATATATATATATATATATATATATATATATATATATATTTGTGCTATTTTGTTTCTATAGTTATGCTATTTTGATCCTATAATTTTGCAATAAAATCTCTATAAATAAATTATTACAATATGGACAATTAAAATAATTTATCCGAAAGCTTACAAGATATGGTCGATTGATAACGCTGTCGTTGACGCGATCAAATTAATACTACTTATCTATAACAACTTCAGTATTGTTAAGAAAGTAGTTAACAAAATAGAAATGGTAAAGTAACCCAAAGTCGTCTCCCAATGAACACGGAATTGATTTTTAACAAATTAGTTCTTATAAAACTATACAAAAGAGGTAGTTAAATAAAATAATAAAAATATTAAAGGATTAAGATAAACAAGAAAGAAATAGAAAAGATAAAAAGAAATAAAAATAATAGTAAAGAAAATAGATTGATTCCATTGCTTTTTCAAAATAGATTCATCATCGGTTATTTAAAGATTATTGCTCAATTAATTATTGTTGTAGATTTACAAATTAATCAATGTATTAATTTGTTGGCGTTCTCACCTTTAACCAAAGTACAGTCTCAATTAAAAGTGAGAACTTTTAGATTATCCACAGTAAATTCAACCAAAGTACATTCTCAATCAAATTTTACTATGCCTAATCATGTCTATTCTTTTATCTCCTCACCAAATAAAAAGCTTAATTAATCAAAGTAAAGTCTCAATTAATTTTCATTAGAGTAAATACCTTTAATCAAAGTAAAGTCTCAATTATTGGTAAAAACTCATTTAATCACATGAAAGTTTCTAAATAAAATCAAAGTAAAGTCTCAATTAGATTTAAAAACCCTTGTACTCATAGGATCAACATGCATATAGATTTAAAATAATTACTTTTTATGTGACTTAAAGATAAAAGACATAGATGAATGAAAACCTCAACAATAATAAAAAGAACAAAGAATTATTTCATTTTAACCTCAGAATCCATAATGAAATTACAATGGAATCAACCCAAGAAGTTTATCACTCCATGAAACACAAAATAAAATAAAGATAGAAGAATGGAGAGAGAGAAAGGAAACGAAATTAGGCCCCCTAAAGGTTGCAAAACTTCGAAGTCCTGAGCTTGTTTTCCCTTCTGCTTCTCCCTTGGCCTCTTTATATAGGCTTCAATTGGACTTGGACTTTATTTGTTCGGTTGCTAAAATATTTTATCTTTATATAATTAATTAGCAACTTAATTTCTGTCTAATTTCCAATTTTGCCCCTCTTATTTGACCATTTTTACAATATTGACCAGAAACTGACTAGATTTGACAAACTTTGACCATTCAGTGTCCATTAAGATGACATGTGGCAGCTCCTTCTCTCTCCCAAATTAGGGTTTCGTAGATGCTTGCAGTTGCTCCAACGGCGTGCGGCACGGTTGTCGTCTTCTCCAACGAAAGCGCAGTGGTAGAGGCACAGATCTGTGGAGATAATGGCGTGACAACTGCTGCATCTGTTCCAGGCTCGCGGTTGCAGAGAAGATGGAGAGTGTTGCTGCCATGGATGGTGCGCGAGGAATCAATGGCTGGTGCGGTGAAAATGATGGAAGATGATGGTTCAGATGTAGTGGCTGGAACGTGAATGGTGCAGAGAATGGGGTCACGCCGCTGCTGGTTCGTGAAGGCTGCCATGGTGGTTGGTGCGAGAGGAAGCTTCGTCGTGGTGAGTGGTTTCCATGGCTGAAAAGGTGCAGAAACGTTGTTGTTGTGTGCGTCAATGATGGACGACGTGGTGGTGCGATTTCTGGCGTGGTGGCTGCGTCTATGCGACGACGGTGGTGCTTCCCGTTTTGCATGGAGCTCGATATCTGCAACGTTTTTCATCAATGCTTGCGTAGAGCTGGTGCAAATTCAACGTGCAAGTGATTGTCGTAGTGGCTGCCGGCGAGTTGACGACAAGAGTGGCGGTTGAGTACTGCTGGTCGTGGCTGCTAGGGTTTCCAGGAGAAGAGGCTAGGGTTGAAGACGTGCCAGCCTTCCATTGGACAGCTTGTTAGTGCAAGGATTGTTGCCACATGTTAGCATATGGTTGGCCTGATTTGAAAGGTGAGGATTGCCACATGGCATGATCTGAGTGAGTTGGGTTTAAGTGGTAGGAGGGGTTTAAATAGACATATTAGGGAGTGCAAAATAGATTTTTGGCGAGACCCATTTAAAAAGAGGGAGTGTATAAATAATGTATGGGGTACAAAAGTGATTTTTCAATGATTTTAGCCTTATTTAAAGGTGTTTTGTAATTTCAATCAATTTATTTTTCCACCTTTAAATAAGCTTAATCTTAACTTCAGCTATATCAACAAACGTTAAAATATCCAAAAATAATTTATGCAGCTAAAATCACATTTTAAGACATTTTTATCACACAAGTTCAAATAGCCTAATTATCTTGTTAATTAAATCCTCTTTATGAACACAAATTCAATTAAATACCCAGAATTAAGCACTGAATGAGGACAAAAATACGATATGGTCGATTTTCTTACAAAGATTCACTTTCAAGTAGTGTAGTCTTCTATCTCCTATGTCTTCTACATCATTTATACTTTCTTATGTTTGTGTCCTTTGTTTCTCACACATGTATATATTTTAGTGTTCAATCGTCCAATTGTTCATGAAATGAATAAATTAGAAAATTCATCTTTGATTTAGATTATTGACAATCTTATTCTATTGTCTAAGTTTCTAATAGATACTTTAACTCTATTATCATGTTAAGTGTTTTTTCAACATTCTGAAGTTCCTTGTTGGTACTGCTTTGTGTTTCAATTGGCTAATAGTTTCTTAGGTGCACCTTTTAATGGTATGCAATCACAACTCAAATATTCTTACAACTTTCGGAACATTGAACATATTCACTAGTTTAGGCGGCATATATTATGCATTTCTGAACACTCAACTAAAAATGTTAGAAACGATGAAACCTCAACAAACTTCTATAATTTGCCGTATTAAATTTGGCATAATTAAACAAGGTTTTGGCTTCAACCATATCTTCAGGACTCCGAAAAGTTTTAAGTTTCCCATTTTACTTATTTTCTCTTTCGTTCTTTAATTATTATTTGAATTCCTCAAACAAAATATTGAAAAAATCCGTAATCCATTCCTATCTTCATCAATTGGCATAGACAATATATGCATTTCAGGAACTGTGAATTGTTTAAGACTTCCAAGTCTCCCAGACCCAAAATGACTTGTTAACTATATCACATTCAAGGGAATTTCTTCCTGCACCCTATCAAATTTCTTCCAACACCCTATCAAACCAGATCCCATCAAATCTCTTTCAACACCCTATCAAACCGGATTTTGTTTTACGTAACACATTAAACCAATCTCGGAAATATTTTTCTGGAAGACATTCATCCCACTGAATCAAAATTTCCAAAAGCCTTGGTGCAGGAAGAAGACCTCCTTCTTGTATCTCCTTTTCTTCTTCTTGCACCCTCTTAAAATTTTTAATATCCCCAAATTACCCCCTCATTTTAAAAAGAAAAAAAAAAACTGAAAGTCCTCTGCCTTGTCGTAAATAGTTAATTTTATTTAGGAACTTTATGATGGCTTGTGATTGGAGGTCAGTTGATTTTATGGACTTTATGTTCTTCTGAATTGACAATTCATTTCTAGATTTGATGGTGCTTTCCAAAATAAACATTCTAAAATATATTAAAAAACATTTTTGAAATAAACATTTTAAAAAGTATCCTGATCCAATTTGTTTTTTTCAGAATAGTCATCAAAATATGTTTTAATGTTTTCGGAATGGTCCAGAAAGTATTTCTTAATCGGGTAGTACCTTCCGAAATGACCATTTCAAAATATATTTTTAAATACAAATGCAATTTAAGACATAGTAACACCCTCCCCAACGAGAACCACCATCCTCCACCCTCCCCATCCACAACTACGTCACATTATTAACACTTAAAATTTACCTCAACGCGAAAAACACTCCTTGAAGATGGAAGTAAGGTGCAGAGACGCAACCCTCAAAGCTCAATGGTCACTCGACTGTGCAACAAAACTGGGAGAAAGGAGCAGATTGGAAGCAGCTTAAAGATGGAAACGATAATGAGTATGCAACAATTTTAGGGTACTGAGGGGTAAAACGGGTATATTAGGAAGGAAACAAATGATGTAGGAAGAAGGGTTTCACATTCAATAAAAATATAAATACAAAAGCCACTAAAAGTATTAGATAATTATTCTCAATTGAGTCAATTTTGAAAAATAAATTAATCCCAACTCTTTCCTAAGGATATGAAAGATCTAGAGAGTTTTACATACATCGAGTGAAAAGATGGTTAAAATACTCCTTTCATAGCCACGATAACTCTCCTTCTTGAAACTAACTTTGGATAGTGAATTACGTTTAGCCAGTTTTTCAACCGAATGTGAAATTCAAATTTAATCTTTTCCATCTACGAAGGAATAGGCAGTAAAAAAATATATATTACTCTTATTTGAAATAAGATTTTAGGAGAATCAAACGATAAATGCAGGACGTCCGGTGTAGTCAGAGTAGCCAATAGATATGTTGGACTTCAAGAGCAATTCAACCATCTTATGTTCTTACAATTTCGCTATTTGCAAAAAGTGCAAGATTCACGTATTTAGCCTCAGATACTCTAATGATGATTAGAAAAGGATGAAACTATTCTGAACATTGGCTGTTCAGTACTTCAGATTGCTCGGTGACTAACGTCTTTTGGTATATCAAACTCAAATGAGGAAGAAGAAAAACTGCCCGCAGCACTGATGAAGAGATCTGAATTCATTGAAAACAATCATCTTTAATCTCGTCATATGTCCATTATTTGAAATCTAATTAAAAAAAAAAAGACTGCATTTTCACCCAAGAAATTTACCTTTTGCAGCAAAATGAATTATATCCAAGACAGTAGGAAACTGCAGTCAAAGAAGAGATTTCCACGTGAGTTGACGAAATCAACTACTCTCCCTCAAAGCTAAACACATGGCATGTGATGCGCCAATTGCAACTGATAAAACTTTGTGAGGTCCTAATCCGTCATCGTCCATTAAGAAGTTGACTTCAACCGGGGATGGTTGAACCGGTGGTAGCCCAGGAACTCCTAATTGAGAATCATTAGCATTTCCCCACATGTACAACTTTCCATTATCTGTTCAGAACAGAAAAGACAAAGCTTAGTTTTGTGGTACGATGAATTTAAATTTTGTTTAGCAAGAACTTAGTATGATAAGGAAAATGAGAATTTTCGAAGTTAAATTTTGGCTAAACCTACAACTTTGACAATTGATTTGTAAATTGAGATCAGCTCTAAGCATTTTCATTATTTACATCACTACATAATTTAATCGCAATATTTCATCAGATCACTATTTACAGCAAACGTCCATAAGAGAGAGAGCCAGCTCTATGCATGTCTACATATGCAGAGAGAGAGAGAGAGACGGGAGTGGGGATCAATAATCTAACTGAAGCTTTCGAGAAAATATGACCGAATTGAAAGTGATGATGTAATGGCTGATGAAACTCTTATATTTGATTTTTTTTCCATATGTATAGAACCCAGTATGAATCCTATATCTATTTCATGGTTTCCACTAGTGTGAATTGATTAAACTATCACAGATTTTTGAAAAACAATCTTGAATGAAAGAATTAAAATTCTTACTAAAACAATTGATTGATTAATATACTGGTTTTTCTATTAAGTTTTTCAGTTTTCAAGATTTGCACAGTTTTGAAACACAACCAGAAGAATCAAGAAAACACTTGTATGCTGATAAAAAGATAAGCTAAGCTGATTGGAACAGTTAAAAAACAGAACAAGAAAGATCGTGTTGAAAGATACTGCGCTGAACAAAATTACTTGAGCAGAGAGGGAAAGAGAGATTGAAAGCACAGAAAAGTTTAACCTATTAAAAGATGGTTTTAACATATTAAAAGCCTTCCTCTATAACTGAACATGGTTTAAGTAATCTTAATAGATTAAAATGAATATTAATCAATTAAAATGTTCTCTATTAAACAGATAAGAAAAAATTAACAGATTAAAAACATCTTTTAATCAATTAAAATTTTCTTATTACCATGTTAAACACTGAAACAATTTCAAGTAGCTTTCTAAAGTTTTATAAGATCAAATCATAAAAGAGAGACTTAGCAAAGATATACTCTAGTTAAAACAAACTCCTCTAAAACAAAAACACACTTTCTAAACATCTAAGTTTTCAATCTTCAAGGTAAGATGCCTGGATAAGTTTGGATTCATCAAATCTCTGAATCTTCATCAGTTTTGTATAGCACAATAACCTCAATAATGTCAACAGCTAATAGTTGTATTGGAAATTGCCATATTCTATACTTGTGAGATGTTTACTTATTAGCATTAATTATCTAGATATTCTTGATATAATTTTCTACTATAAATAACAAAGTTCAGCTGAGATAATCAACCTCTTAGCCTATTTTTCTCATATTTTCAATCTTAAGTTAGTATCAAAATGGGTCGATCATGCTTTGCTAGTTTTGCAATTGTCACTGCCATCCACCATTATCTCCATTGTTGCTGCATCAGTCATCAGCCACTGGCTGCCGCCGGCCCTCTTTAGTCAGCCACCTTTGTCAGTCGTTGACCACCATTTTGTCAACAGAACAACTTTACATCTTATCCATACGCTTGGCAAACCTCCTTGTCCTTGTTTCGGCCTTGTTTCTCCTGTTTCAACTTGGTTGACAGGCTCCTGTCTCATACTCTTCCCACACCACTGTTTGCCGTCTTTTGTAATTGGTACTAGTTGAAGAGTGTAGATTGTAGTTGTAATTCTGATTGCTAGTGAATTCTTCCTTCAATATGTCTTCCTTTTCTCAAAGTGGATACAAATGTCCTCAGTTGCTCTTATAAGAAAATTGGCCGCACTCAAAATAATTTCACAAAAGATAGAGAATTTGTTTAATGGAGTTTCTAGTACCTTCTCTGATCGCTATTGGTAGATCAAGGTCATTTGGAGAGTCGAATGTTCTCAGTTTCTGGTTCAACTCTATCTATAGGTATGGATCAAAACTTGGATTAGATTCATGGACTTGCCACATGTCAGGAATAATCTTCCTTCTGGTGTAGACATTGCTGACTCTTGGAAAATTGTAAGTACTAACTCTTGGGGCTGAATCTCTACCCCAAAATTAATTTGCTCAGTTATAGGTTCATTTTTGGAGGCTTTAGTTGGATCATATGACAGAACAAAGGGTTCACGATGGTCATCACAATCTTTTGAAAGAACTTCTAGGGAGCAGCAGCACTAGAGGAAAAAGATTTAGTTTCAATGAAAGTGACATCAATGAAGATGTACACAAGGTTATCAAACTCGAGAGTCTACGTAGACTCGTGAGAGGCCAATAGACTCGACTCGTGAACCCGACTCGTAGACTCGTAAGAGTTTACTTCGTATGAAAATTTAATAAAATAAAAAAAAAATTCATGATATCAATTCTACAATATTAAAATAAATAAGTTCATCAGCAAAATATTAATACTTAAAGTGATAAGAAAATTAATAACTTCAATAAAGTTTGAACTATTTCCACATATATTAAAATCTGAACATAACCAAGAAGAAGAAAAAAGTAATGTAGCCACGTTATACTCCACCAGAATCTGAAATTAAAGTCAAATTTCTAAAATAAAATTAAAACCTAAATAAGAGGTTGTCACTAGCCCCTAATTAAATTAATATACCCCAAGTGAAATCCTACTTGATAAAACAAAAGAAAAATGGAAGGAAGACCAAATGATGGGATGCGACTCCAAGCAAATGGCGAGGCACAGTGACGACAAGGTGATGTGAGGTCAGGCACAACGAAGTTGTGGCAAGAACGCGATGGTGCAGAACCTACATGGAGGGGTGGTAGATGAAGACAAAACGAAAATTTGAGGTCGTGTTCACATTTGAGGTCGTTGATTAGGGGTTTTTGGTTTTCGTTTTGGATCTTTGAGTTGGGATTTTGATTTGGGTTTCCAAAACAGTGATTGCAGCGACAATTTTTCTCGTCGTTTTGTGCCCAATGCGGACTAGGTGACTCGATTTTCAACTTGCGAGTCTACTCCGAGTCAACCGAGTTTGAACGAGTCTATTCCGAGTCTATCAAAAAACGAGTTTACGAATGAGTCAACTCGTGAAAGGGAACCAAACTCGTAAAGTCGGATGAGTTTGCGAGTCAACTTGCAAGTTTGATAACCATGGATGTACATGTTTTTAGATGAAGGACTATAACACTTGTAAACTTTTTGAGTTGCTAAATAACCAAGAAAGGCCCATAAAACATCATGGTGATCAAGTTTGTCTTTATTTTGGTTGTGGATATGTACAGAAGTTGTGCACCCAAATATCCTAAGAATGAGGCCATTTGAGATCTTAAAGTGAGGGAACAAATTTTTAAGGGTTTCAAGAGGACTTTTGTTCTTTAGTATAGTGAGGAAAGTCTATTTATCATATATGTAGTAATGAGAACAACTTCTCCCAAATGATTTTTTTTTATCTTTCCCTTGAAAGAGAAGTGTTTGGGTGGGGTTAAGCAAGTGGCTATTTGATAGAACTATGACCACAAAAGCAATTCAAAACAGCACAGCGAAAGATAGTGTATAGAAACTGTATTATCGAATGTGTGAAAATGAGCAAAACGGTGGTATGACAATATAGAATATCTCCAGAGTCTATGACTCCTCCAGAGAGATCACTCTCCTTACCCTATTTCAAAACAAACTTCCGTCCCCCCTCTCTCTTTCCTCCCTTCTCAAATACTTGTCTTCTTTTGCCACGTCATTACCCTCCTAACTAATTAATATTCCCTGGGCCTGTTTTCTTCCT
>Ga0214545_1002245_pt1 | contig 37227 bp, 23 predicted proteins | sample CNSS4metaG_FD_160064 | JGI IMG/M metagenome (GOLD analysis project Ga0214545, IMG submission 160064) | Root nodule microbial communities from cowpea collected in UCLA plant growth center, Los Angeles, California, USA - CNSS4 | ecosystem: Host-associated > Plants > Roots > Nodule | place: USA...
AAACTTTTTCGGTGTTGGTAAACATAGTAAAAATGAACAAATTTATCGTACAAATAGTTTATTTAATGTGATATTACTGGGAATCAATTATTGAACGAACAAATTGAAACATAACAATAAAAATAAAAATTAAAAAAAGGTAATAATCGTAGAAAATAGTATGTATAGACCCCACTTAAATTTCCAAGAAGTTTCGTTTTTGGTGAAGAGAAGAGTGTAGTATATTTAAGGCGACGATGATGCAGTGCTTAAAACTTAAAGATTACTCCAAAGAATAAGCAGATTCAAAACTTGGGATGAGAGCAGAGAGAATATTGCGTTTTCTTCGTCACTTGCTGTCGCTGTTCACTTTCATCCATGGATCCATCTATCCCTTTTCCTTTTTTCTGCTGCACTGAAGGTATGATGCCTTCTATTCTATTCCATTCTCACCACTTTTAATCCCTTAATTAGGGTTCAAGCCAAGTACTTAGCTTTATAATATACTATAATTACTTTTATAAATCAAACCCTTCTTTATTAGTTGTGGAACGAAACAAGATATACTAATTAGTTTTATGGTTTGGAAGCTTCTGAAGTAAATAAAGAAATTCAGTTTTAACTGTTCATTTGTTTTACGAATTTTATTATATTTTCTATTTTTATAAATTTTACTGATCAATTATTATATGTATAACAACAATGTGTTGGGTTTAGATATATTGATTAAAGTTGTGATTTGAGTTTAAAGGAGAAAAACAATTACCGCAGGGTTAATAGGGAGATCTAAAAAGGGAAATTTTGATTTGTAATGTTTGAATCATATAAACTAAACGACTCAGTGTAAATTGTTTTTTTTTTTTTTTTAATAAATATGATATGCAATTATTATTAAAATTTAGAATACAAAAACCTTTAAAAAAAAAGCAGATTCCTATGACATAATGAGTGTTTTTTATATTTTATTTTTAATCTTTTTGTCTTTAGTATAATGTTTGTTCCATTACGACATCTACCATTATTTGAACCATAAACAATTAAGGACCAAAAAATTAAAGGGATAAAAAAATGTAATAGAGACTAAATAGTTATTTAAATCAATTTTGTAAAATTTAGACACTAAGTAAAATACCCTTACGATTTTGTAAAGGCCATTTTGTAGCTATCACTTTGGCCCACAATTTTAAAATTTTCATTATAGTCTTCTAGTTTTAAGAGAGAGAAAAATAGAGATAATTTTAGTCTTCTAATTTTAACTTTCCAAATGTAGTTCATACATTTGAGAAATAGACGATTTTAATCCTATTAGTAACTTTTAGCATCTAATTATTAACAGATGTCATAATGTGATAAATCCATATATAGATATCAGTGTGATGTTAATAATTTTTTTTAAAATGAATTCCTTTAATATAAAAAACGTAAAATAAAGTGATATTACAATTGTTCACTCAAATTGGCTAATTAAACTGACAAGTAAAAGAATGGTAAAAATTGAATTGTAAACTAATAATATAATTAATTTTTTATAATTTTTCAAGGGTGTCATAAAAATTCAACAATTAAAATTGTGTGGGTTATTATAGTTGTCCGTTTATTAAATATATGGACTAAAGACAGTAAATTAAAAGTATTTCAAACTCGTCTTCAACTAAACTAAAAAAAAATAAAAAATCAAAGGCAGAATTAATTCTCTTAAATTAATGTACCATACTTCTCCTGAACAATATTTATATTTTCTTCCACTTTCACATTAGATTGTTTTATTTTTGTTGTATAATTTTTTTTTTATTTAATAATAGTATAAATTAGAAAATCCCATATTTCTCCATCGAATATTAACCACACAATCTTTCCACTAAAAAAATAAATAAAATTATATACGTTTAGTATTTTTGAAGTCAACATGACTCTATCATACTATTAAAATAAAATTGTTTTATTTTTAAGGTATTTTGATTAAATAAAACCATTAAAATCTATTTTTATTTTTTATTTTAACTACCACAAAATAATACAATCATTGGTGACCTCGATAAAAAAATTATTAATATTCACACTAAAAAATTAGTCACTCTTGCAATTGTATAACTCTGGTTGATGTCCATAAGAAATAGTATAGAAAATAACTTCCAACAATGTCGACTGATTTTTTTTATTTACACTATTCAAAAAATAGTTTAATTAATATCAATAAAAATTCAATTAGACATCAATTCAAAAATAGTTTTTGTTAATATTGGTTGAAAAGTAAATATAACTTAAATTTTAATCAATATTGATGACAAAACAACTTCAACTAAAAATAAACTCAATTTGTCATCAACAAAAAATGTTTGATAATTAAAAAATATTAGAAATATCGACAAATAAAATTCTAACTAACATTATCTATGAATAAAAAAGTCTCTACAATGATAAATAAAAAATAATTAAAATTAACTTTAATAAAAACAAATCTTAAACATTAGTTGAAATAACGGTATCAAGTCGTGAAAGTCCATTACTTCTCGAAAAAATTTGACTCAATTATATTTTGACCGGGACTGAGAACAACAAATTTATAAATTTGAGAAGAGAAGTAATATATATATTATTCTTTTTTTTCACAATTCAAAATACCAATTCTATCTTTTAAATATAATAATTTATTAAATTTTAAAAAATTTGAGCATTACTTGTACAAGTTTTTTATAAAATCGGTTATCTCTGTTTTTTCTCTTCTTCTTTATTTATCAATGGTTATTCTTTCATCTGTTATCATATATTTCATTTTATTTTTAATAAATATAATTTTAGTTTATATATTAACTTAATAACATTACAATATAATATTACATATATTTAAAAATTGCATACACAGCCGCGATAGCTGTTTACGCTAATATATATATATATATATATATATATATATATATATTATAATTATTTATTTTTAGATGGATTTTAACATTTTATAATTTTAAGTTATCCATTTATATTTATAAAATTTCAATTGTTTTAAATTTGTTATTAAAACAACATATTTCATCATATAAACATTTTAAATTTTTTATACAAATAATTTATCTTCATTTTTTTTTTCATTCAAACACAGTTACTTTAAAAAAGATGCATCCAGTACTAGTAAAACATGAAGCAACTTATTTTTGTAATCATAACCAATAATATATAGATAAAAAATATTCATTACTATATTAATTTTATGTTTTATACAGTAAATAATATTATTTATTTACCTTTAATTTTTCTCTCACTTAAAATTATATTAACATTGATTACTTTGGCCTTTTCACTATTTTTTAATAATTTTATTGTCAGTTATGTCAACTAATTTGAAATTATATTGAAATACGAGTTATTGTTCTTACTTAACAAAAGTAACACATTAACCATAAATATTTGTTAATGAAAATATATGAACTAATATAATTTTTTGTGAATATTTAAATATTTTTATTTCATGTTAGGAAGTTACTAAAAAAATATGGATCTAACACTATATTTGACTTGGAGTAATTGTAGAAAACTTTTATGTTTGATGAAAACTTGTATATTGTTTTTTTCTTCTTTTCTAAATACGAATAATAAAGCACATGTTACGTTATTTAAAAATTATTTTTAAACAGTTAAATCTATAAATACTCATCCAAACACACATTCGTTATAAATCGAATCCCAAGTTGTTGACTTCGCGAATATTAATTTTTACACATGTTATATAATACTATTTAAAATTAATTTACAAGAAACAAAATTTTATTTTATAAATTTATATTTCTAAACTATAAATGTCAAAATGAATTTCTTAGACAATTTAACTCATCATTGATTCGAGAGGATTTGAATCGGTTAATTTTTTTTAAATATAAATTAAATTAAATTTACATTACTTAATTCTTTATTAATTTTTTTTGTTTTTTTCATAATTATATTATAATTAATTATTATTATTTTTAATTATATAAATGGACAATTTAATCTTTTAAAATAAAACAATGTTGAATCACCTATATCATTATATATTATACTAATTTTATTATTATATATTATAATAATTTTATAGTCTTATTCTTTGTGTCCTAAATGGGCCTACATGTAATTATATATATATATATATATATATATATATATATATATATATATATATATATATATATATATATATATATATAGCCATCTTTACATAATTATATAAAATACATATATTCATACAAAGTCATTGGAAGATAAAATGCCTTACTAAACACGCAAATATACACATCTTTAAATATTAAAAAATGAAAAAATCTTATTAGTTCTATTTAATCTCTACACTAGAACTTGCAACACCACTTATTTCAATATTGAACATAATAATTGTAATCCACGTTATGTACACAAAAGAAATAATTAATTATTTTATAATCACTACACAACATCGTATACATATGTGGAATAAGTTTAAAGAAACCATTAGAAGCATTTTCAAAACAAACAATAATATGATAATAATAAAATACACAAACAAAATAAGGAATAATAAGAAATATCACACCAAAATAACGTAGTAGTTCGGGTTAAGTGTTTTCAAAACCGTGTCTACAATCAAAATTCTTAACGAATAGAAGTTACAACTTAAATTTTTTCTTTTAAACTCTGATTCAACCCATTTTCCCATTTTTTTATTCTTCTTATAACTGAACAACAACTCTCAAATAACAATAGTAGCTTATATAAGTTTAGGGACAAAAATTTTTGTTGATACTGAGGCGGCCTTGTATATTAGTATAAATATACGCACTATTGTATTAATATATATTTTTTAAATGTATAATATTATATTAATAAGTAATGATATTTTAATATTATTAAATTAAAATAAAAAATAAAATTATATTTATTAAAAATAAAATAAAATAAAGAAAAAGAAAATAAAAAAAACAATTGTCGATGAGTATTGATGTACAGAGGAAGAATAATAAGAGAAGATAGACAATTTTATAAAAAAAATTGTAAGAATAACGATTAATTTTAAAAATTTAATAAATAATTATATTATAAAGAACAAAATTAAAATTATAAAATGTAGATTCAAAAGAAAAAAATCTCCTTTGTATATAGTTATAGATTATAGACAAAATTTTGTATATAAATAAAAAATTAACTTTTAATTTTAATATATTTATCCCTTAAATTTATATATACTTATAAATATTTGGTATTTTAAAAATATTTATTGAAGATTCGTTATAAATTATCATTTATACACCATAATTGTTATAATTAACATTTTCTGAAATACACCTAATAAACTAATATTACATTTCCTACTTGTATTTAAACACTGAGTCTGAGTTGCAACATCACATAGACGAAATGGACTAGATAATCATATTACATTTCCTACTTGTATTTAAACACTGAAATGGACTAGATACTACGGTTAACTTTATTTACCTAATGTACCTACGACTGTCAAAAGCTTCCTTTATTATACAGTTCCCAAATTCTAACCACTCTTTATAGAAGAAGCATTTTGGTTTTCCCAAAAGGACAAGACATGTTGCAATACCTTTCTTGATTCTGTAAACAAATTTATTGAGTAATGGAAGTTTCAAGGAAAGAGGGATATACTATACCAACAAATAAAATCAGCACTCTGCAACTGCATTCTTCAAATGCTCCTTCATTTCATGCATGGTGAAATGAATTTCAAACTCTGAAATAGTAGTTAACATTATCTGTTGAAGACAAACTAAAGTGTTCATTTCTGAAGAGAAGATATCATATCTTGCAAGGAGTTGCAGATTTGTTCTGACTGCAATCTGCTGCAAATGATGTATACATTGCTCCAGAATAAATAGTTCAAGCCAGCATCATTCTGTAAAGGTAATAATAATCTCTCTTAAACAATCTTTTACTTCTATCTGTCTCTTAAAGTTCAACTTTTTTTACTTGTTATGAAATGTTAAGCTCTTCCATAAATGAATTTTACTCCAAATTCTTATCCCCACATCGACGCGAATTTCAAGTTTCGTCCAACTAAAATGTTTTGCCTTTTCTTATTTTTGGAGGGACAATGTCACGTGAATTAGGGAAACTTTGTTTTTTCTTTCATGTATAGAAATGTTTGGCCTAATGTCATTCATTTTCTTCTTCGGTAATAATGAATTCAGCGGTGAATCTGATTTCCTTACTCGTGTGTGTGGTGGATCTAATGATCATCTTTTAATTTTACAATTTTCAATAATAAAAAAATATATAAAGTTTAAAAAGAGATAGAAGTCAATTGCATATTCTGAAAGTATTAAAATGTATTAAATTAATGATAAATAATTCAGAAAAATTTAATAAATTGTAATTAAATAAAAAATTGAAATAGATACATTAACATGAAAAATTTATTATTCCCGGTTGGAATTCCAATTTGTGACCAGAATGGCGTGCATTCGGCCATGATGCACGGAGACATGCTCTTCCGTATTATAGTGACTGGTGGAGAAAACCTATAATCTACTTAATTAAGTACACATTAATTTCAATAATGATTATTATTGAATAAATTTCTCTATTATAATAATAACAAATCGGCTAAAATATCAATATAATATTAAAATAATAAATACAATTATTAAAAGTAAATAAATCATCAAAGGGTAGTTATTTCCTTCCTTTGTAGATGTTTTCAAAGCTCAAAAAACAAAAACGAAAAAAAAAAGTGTATTTTCTTTTTTTAATTGCTTTCTCATCAGCCACTGAAACTTGTTTTTTCTTTTCAAACTTATCCTTAAAAGCAGATTTTGAAAATTAATTACTAAAATTGTTTTTAAAGAGTAAAAACTAAATCAATACGAAATTGAAGTCTTTTTACCTTCAAATTATTCTCGGCGCGTTCAACAAGATCTGCATAGCTGTGTTACAGAAAAAGAAGAACGCAAGAGCGTATTTTATTGTTTGCCAGCAGTGCGCAACCCAAACCAAGTATGGAATATAAGAGTAAGAGAGTTTAAGCTCTAGCATTATTGAAAGTTTGTTTGTGTGCGATTTCACTGAATCAATCAACTGAGAAGTGCAAACACTGAGAGTAACGTTCCATTGAATATTTTATGACGGTACGGTTCGTATTATTCACATGCCATTGTTCATTTCCTCGCCTGAACTCTGAAGCATCCAATCTCACGAATTGCATTAGTGAGTGCTCACTTGCCGCTTTTGATTTGTGCCATAAGTTAGTTATTCGTCTTTTTCAACCATTATTTCGATACTTCCTGCATCATATGTCAAAACTTACTTTGCATTAACTAAACATATTCAGTTTTTTTGTCATTGTCGTTTCCAAAAGTGAAGGTTCTGATTTGTCGTGAAAAAAAGAGGTTCTGATTCTCGTGCTGTTGTGGCTATTAATTGGACTGAATCAAACCGAGCCACTTTCCACTACAGGAAATGTTGCGTTTATCAACTGATGACGCGAAAAGGCTTCTATTAGAAATTGGAAAAAAGGTTGATTCAACAATCTTGGAAATGAGAAAACGAAAAGTTAAAGAGAATATAATTTAGGCGCGTAAACTGTATACTGCACTTAAATCGTGAAACGAAATTTCCTCGAAGGAGGGAACCGATGCGTATATATATTCTATTAATGAGGATTCTTTTGCATGAGGTGGAAATCTCGTGAACGGAAATGGAAATTAATTTAATTGTTGTTTTAAATGCTGTTGCGTTATTTATTAGTGTAATAGTGTTCTTTTTCTTCTCTGAAGGGTTTCAGGTTTCAGAGGAAGAAAAAGACGAGAATACCGCTATCGGCACCAGACTACTGATATAGTCTCTTTATTTTCCCAGTAAGTCCACGGGCTACTATGCTTATTGCTACATAATAAAGTGATGATACTCATTATGCACTATATAAGCCTAATGTAATGGTGCGTATATATTAGGGGTCTTAATTTTCTAGAGATATGTGTTTTACTGTGCAATTGAAAGTGATTGACTTGAATTTAGGGATCAGTGCTAAGTGAACTGCGACTTTGAATAATAATGAAACGACAAATATCAGTTGAGATTTGAAGGGTGGATATTTGAACTGCTTTCTTTTCCGAAGTAGAAAAACTGAATTTAGGTTTTCTTGTTGTGATACGGCGAGGTTTGTCCCGAGAGTGGAGGTGGAATGGTTGTTAATAAAAACGGTTATTAATGATATACTGTGAAGTGGTAGTAGTAAGTGATACTAGGTGGTGACGGTGTCATCTTTACTGCGACAGTTTTCGGAAGCATGAGCTTCTCCAAGGGTTCTCCTGGCAGCCAGACGCCGGGTGATGTAGAGGCCGGGCCTCCCACTGATGATTTTGATGATGGAGACTTTTCTGCTGATCCATTTGATGTTACCAGAACAAAGAATGCTCCGGTTCAACGCCTCAGGCGGTGGAGGGTACGTGTCGACATTATTTCTAATTCACTCTATTGCTGTTACTATCTTATGTCATATTATTTTCAATAATACGACTAATACATTTTATCTGCTTTTGAATTTGTACCGAATACATATATTATTCCCCATGGGCATGGGTTACTATTTCAACGAAGCTAGTTAAAACTATTTGCGGTTTTGACCTGTCCAATAATCTTGTAGGGGTTGGGCATTTGTTGGTTTCCCTAGCATGCTATTGATGTATTGTCTTCTGGGATTTTGGGTGCCGTCCCCTACATGGGTGGCAGGGATTCGCTTGTTGAGCCAATATATTTTGCCAAACTTTACTGTGAACATGTTTGGTTCAATGTCCCTATAAACGCTTTTAGGAAAAGAAAATTAGAAGAAAGGATGAAATAAGCTTCTCCATAAACTAAAGTTAATTTACATATGAATTAAAATTCATCAGATAGAAAAATTAATATGAAAGATTTTTTACAGATTTGCTTAAGCATGAGTTATTTTAGTTCTAGAGAAACTCATTTCATTTTTAATGCTTATGTTTCTCCTTTAGAGGTGCTTATTATTTTTTTTTAAACAAACTCTAGATGACGCAAACATAAAGAGATATAGGGAGGGAGAGAGAGTACTTCCCATCATTTTAATAGTCAACAAAACCTATATTAAGAGCCGCAGAAGGGGAATGAATCCTCTTTCTTTCATGTGTTAGGGCCATGTGAAGAGAGAGAGAAAGACATGGAGAATATAGGGCCTTATCTGGGGTGTTGTTTAGGGTCTCTTGAACTCACATGAAAATATCCATTCCTTAAATGAAGTGAGATCAGAGGCTGTGGGAATACTGGATCGACAGTATGGTTTCTAGAAGACATGTTTGAAAGATAAGTGGATAGTAAATGGCTTAAAAGATACCAAGTCCATGTGCTGACTGATTGGTTTTTGCAATATAAATTTGAATTTTATTTCATTTAAATTTCCCCTGCTAGTACAATATTTTAGCATTCATGCACCTACCTGTAGTCATTGACGCAAATATTTGAACATGTACCAGTTTAGCATTAGTACTCAAATGCTGTCAAACCGGAGTAACTTTTCTGTTGTGGGGTTTAGGACAAGTTTATACAACCTGTTTCTTATAGATATTTCTTATAGATATACCCGTTTATTAAGAGGTCCAAAATTATAGTGTTTTGAATTATGAGACTAAACAAGGTTCTTTCTAAGGAGAAGACTGATAAAATATACAATATTAGCATAAAGACTAGGAACTGATTGAATTTTTGTTGCCAAAGACTCAGCATATCTAACAACAGATCTGTAGTGGATTATTAGAGTATTGAAGACAACACAGTACCCATTCCAATTAGCACAGTTTTGGGATCTTCAGTATTATTTTGAACATCTTGTGAATCTCTTCCAAAACACTGTATTCCAAAGTGTTTCATTGGAAGTATTACTTTGAATAGCTTTCTGTACTTGGAAATAACATATTTGAGGTATTGTCAGGACTACCAGCGGCAGTCCAGGATTCTTATTATCTACAAACAGCAATATCAAAAAGCTCAGTTCTTAATCTTTCTAGAGAACGTCCGTTGTGAGGGTTTAACCTCACCTCATAAGTTTGGGAAAAAGTACTTGAGAGGCAAAAAGGCCTGCTTTGAGTCTTTGATTTGCAGGAACTCCAGCTGTGCTTGGTAGCATAATATTTTGATTGAAGATTATATTGCATCCATTTCAAATTTTTATCAACAACCATTGATATGTATGGAGTCAAAGAGGGAGGGCATATTTGTGTAATTATTTTGACAGTTATGGTTGAAGACAAATTTGATCCCTTGTTTGCTGGTCGCTAGATAATGAGGACAATAGTCAATTTGGAAGCTACATTGGGATCAGTCCTTATGTTTCTTGTAAAGGTTATCGAAGGATAAAGTGCTTATGCCCTTATTGGGAGCCAGTTTCTGAAAATTTTGGTTTAATTCATTTTGATCTGAAATGCCTTCCTTGTGTTTCCCAAATTCTAATTTTTGCTAAGGTGGTGAGTTTAAGAAGACTTGGATTAGATTTAGGGATTTGAGATTCTGTTAGGGTAATAAATTTGGACTCCAAAAGACTAATGCAAATTGCTGGGTTTCTATATTTTTGCCCATTGCAAAATATAGATGGATAAATATAAGTTTTATTAATGGGACAAAAGCACGGTGATATTTAATGGAATCTTTAAAGTTAATTTTCAATTCTTCTGGCATTTGAAATTTTCAGATGTTGCAGGAGGTAAAGAAATCATTCAATTAATAGAAGGGTTTAACATTTTCACGTGGGGAAAAAGTTTTGTTTGTGACAAGATAATAAGTATTACTATCACTACAATTCTGGTAGTTTTGTCGTAATAGGCTCTTAATGATTGTCTTTTTCATGCTGGTTTGAATATTCAAGATATATTGTATTTACAATGGCTCGAGACACAATACATCGCATTTTCTTGATCTTGCACCAGGGACTTGAAGCCACCTTTTTTCACTATTTCTGCAGTATCAGAGTTCTATTTTATAATAACCGTGTTAGCATCAATTTCTACTTGTATATGACTATTTTTGACATGCATTTAATTTTTATCTTTGGGACACACAATGTTTTGTTCAATGACGAGACAAATAATTCCTTTGGTGTTTCAGCAAGCAGCACTAGTACTCAATGCTTCTCGTCGATTTCGTTACACCTTGGACTTAAAGAAAGAAGAAGAAAAGAAGAGAGTATTAAGAATTGTTATAGTGCATACACGCGCCATTCAAGTTTGATTCTTCAATTGACTTTCTTTATTATTTCTCATGTTACATGTGTTAAGTATACTAATTAACTAATTGACTCTGTTAGGCTGCATATCGATTCAAAGAAGCTGGGCAATTGAATGGTGAGTCACTAGATTGTTTTCACTATTATGTGTAAAAATTGTAGTACACTAGTAATTCATAGTAGTTTTCCAATTTAGAACTTACTCCTGTCTCCTATATTGTTAGAAACACTTTTGTTGTAAATATATTTCATTATTGTTCTGCAACTTATAAAATTTACTCTCAATGTTTTTACTTATCTTGTGTATCATTTGCTTTGATTTCTTGTTCTGCTAATCTGCATCTTCAGTCTGTTTGACCATGAAGGTTGCCTGTTCTAGTAGTTTGTGAACAAAATCAATAGGTTTCTTTTGTACCTTTGTACTACTTTTGGTCATAAAGAAAGGTTGCTATAGTCTGGTGTACTATCACCTGATTGGCTGCATATCGGTATGGAAAAAGTCTGAAATAATTTGTCTGGTATAACTGATCTCCCTTGATAAGCCCTGTTAACGTTAATGACCTAATATTCATTCCAGTTGCTACATGTGTCTGAAAAACTTCTAGCTTAGTAGTTAAGTACTATAATGTTTTTGACATATCTGGTTTTAACTGATAATCATTCTAAGTATTGTGTCTGACATGTTTTTTAATGTGAACCAATTATCCTTTTAGCAGATCAACTCCCTTTAGCATGTCAATTGTAGTTTTATGACTTGTCCATTCTCTTTTATATTGTTTTGTTGCTATACATTATTTGCATGTTAGTTTTCAGCATAGTTAATGTTTAAAAATTACTATTACAGAGATTTTTAATGGTCTTGCCAATTTATGATTATAGAAAGTGTGTATTAATACCTTAATTCTAAACTGCTTCCATGATATATCCAATTATTTTTTGTGATTATCAAGCCTTGGACATATTTATCATTTGGGGATTGTAGTTGTATCCTATTTCACAATGATAAAAGGTGTTTATAATATTATCTTAAATTGTAAACTTAAATACCAAAGTTGAAAATGCTTTGATATGCTGTTGATGCTTGATGCTCCCTAGATCTTTGTTAAATCATTTACAGCGAGTTTACCCTGGTATACTAAAATTGTAGACACTATTTTCCTTCCAATATCAATACTCGGTACTTTTAACTGATAGGACTTGGAACTATAAAACCTCATTTAAGCGAAACTGGAGAATTTTCAATTGGACAAGAACAACTTTCTTCAATTTCAAGGGACAGAGACACTACTACTCTGCGGGAATGTGAAGGGGTAAGTGTAATAAGAATGATTTGCTTAAATATGTAATTATATTTATTAGAGTCATCATTTTCACTTGATTCTTCTGAATCACTTTATAAGGTTGTAGGGTTATCAAATTTATTGAAAACCAATTTAGAGAAGGGGATTCGAGGTGATGATGCTGACTTGGTAATACGGAGGAACGCCTTTGGTTCCAACAACTACCCTCGAAAGTCTGGAAGAAGTTTTTTGGTACATTTTGTGCACATTAATCATTTGAAAACACCTCTTTTTATTGGAGGGTTATTGTACTGATGTTGTTTTTGTTGCCTTAGACGTTTATGTGGGATGCTTGCAAGGATTTGACATTGATTATTCTAATGGTAGCTGCAATGGCTTCATTAGCACTGGGGATAAAATCTGAGGTGAGATTGGTTGAGAAAGTTGATATGATCTTGAGGGGGCTGATATAATTTTTGTTTTCTTTGTAATTTTTATTATGTTTTTTTTATTAAGTGGTTGAATGGTCACATTAGAAGACAAAAGAACCACAAGAAGTTAATTACTAGTGGAAATTAAAGGTCACGTACTGGAAATTAAAGTGAAATTTAGAGAGTCTTACATAATTTAGTCTGTAAAAGGATGTACTTGTAATGCAATGAGGGAGATTATGAATTCTGAAAGAAAATTAAGTTTTTTCTTTGTGAGAACTTTATGAAATGGAGTTATAAGTACCCAAATTTGATCTTATTGGGGAACCTGCGGCATTCGACTCCGTGACTTATCACTCACCTTATTTTTTTTGAGTGTGATGTTAATAACTTTCTCCAAACTGCATATTTGAATGATTCTCCTTCTGTTTTCTCATCAGTATTTACCTTATTGTGATCTTTTATCTTCCCATGTGACCATTCAACCACTTAACTAAAAACATAATAAAAATAACAAAGAGAACCTAAAATTATATTGAACCCTTCATGATCATATCAAAAGTTGTGAAACAATTCTATGCTTTATGTGATGATAAAGTTTTGGTAGTTTGTCTTTTTAGGTAAGTAGACAGTCTGATTCCAAACTTACACTGTTTTTCATTAAAAAAATGCATGGAAATATTAATGTCCTGTACTTTCAGTCACTGATTACTGTAGTTTCCCCCCTTCACTAACTCAGCCCGCAGACAAAAATTAATCCTCTCACTGTGTGTTGTCATATTGCCCGTTTCATTGTAATGCTTCCTTATTGGTATTCTTTGATAGTGTCAGTTGCATGCTAGATAATTTTCGTTTCCTTTTTGTTCAATCTCTATATTGATTTCTGGTGTACAACCCTTCTGTTAGCTTTATAGCTCTTATACCAGTACCATGATAGCATCTATACACCAGGCTCATCTGCTTTTTATTTGACTAATCTATTACCAACAATAAATTCTTTTGACCTTTAGTGCCTTTAGTGCTCCTTTTTCATTTCTCATTTCATTCTTGCATAATTCGGTATTAGGAGTATACTTTTGTTAATGCTAAGAATTAGGTTCATCTTCAGAATTAATTGTTTCAGGGTATCCAGGAAGGATGGTATGATGGGGGAAGCATTGCTTTTGCAGTTGTTCTTGTTATTCTTGTTACAGGTATTAATATTGTCTCTGTATAGTTGATAATGCATTAAAGCATTAAGATTCCGCCTCTGAATTTTCAATTTTATATAAATCCATTTGCTGTAGACATAAGTCCATCATCAACTTTGTCATCTGTTATAGCTGTTTACCGTAATAGCTATAATATTCTCCTTTGATGGGCAAAATATCCTTGTTTGTTTCTCCTCTTTTGTAGCTATAAGTGATTATAAGCAGTCTCTTCAGTTTCAAGATCTAAATGAGCACAAGAGAAACATTCATTTGGAGGTACATTCCTGGCTTAGATATACTTTATTATTATTACTATTGTTATCATCATCATCATCATCATATATCTTTAAATTTGTGATTTGATTTGTGCTTGAGAAGGTCATTCGAGATGGTAGAAGAGTTGAGATCTCCATTTACGATGTTGTTGTTGGTGATATTATACCCCTTAACATTGGTGACCAGGTATTTCATTTCCCATTTTTTCATAATCTCACACCTAACCTAATAGTTCATTTCTTGTTATTTAGTTCTTAACTGATGTTTTCTAGGTCCCCGCTGATGGAGTTTTGATCTCTGGTTACTCTCTTGCAATTGATGAATCAAGTATGACCGGGGAGAGCAAAATTGTTAGTGTTTATTTCTATCTTGTGGAGAATAAGTTTAATTACTGCTCACTTTTCCTAAGTGGATAATAATTTTTTTCAGGTCCAAAAAAATTCTAATGATCCTTTTCTGATCTCTGGATGTAAAGTTGCAGATGGCAATGGAACTATGCTGGTAAATTCTGGACTTTCGTTTTCCCTTCTATATTTTGCAATTGTCCTGTCTTGATTTTATTTACAAAAGGTGAACCCAAAGGGGGTTGTTGATATAATTAATAAATAACCCAAAGGTGAACCTTAACCCTTATAGCTTAGATTGGAATTGTCCCAAGGGCCCGAAAAACATGTAAAACACCATTTTGGTCTTTGAAAGGTTTGAGGTGGACCATACCAGTCCTTGAAAAATGAAAAATGGATCATTTAGTCTTTTATTTACATCAATTAGAAGAACTAAATTGATTGACATTTTCATCTTTTAAGGTCCAATAATTAATTCAAATCTTCCATAGACTAAAATGGTGTTTAACCAAAATGGTGGAAGCTTTTTCTAGTTGGATCTGTAAGTAAATTTTTCATTTTTTTCTTCTGGAGAAGTCACTCTGAAATGATCATACTGGTCAGGAAGGGATTCTAGCCACTGTTTGATTTTTGAAAACAACAGGCAAAGGGAAATTAGATTGGTGAAATATGGATTAGATTGTACTGAACTTCTTTCAATAATTCAATATATTAAATTTAATTATTTATTCTTTTTTAGTTTTAGTCCATCTACTTTATGATTGATTAACGATTTTTTTTTCTGATGTTTCTTTTTGTTGGTTGCTTTCCTTCCTCAGGTAACGGCTGTTGGTATTAATACTGAATGGGGGCTTCTGATGGCTAGCATTTCAGAAGACAATGGTGAAGAAACTCCTTTGCAGGTCCCTTTTTGACATGCAGTTTGTTTTTAGTTCCTGCTTCCAATATTATGTTTACCTATATAAAGCTCTCAATGTAGGTACGCTTAAATGGTCTCGCTACCTTAATTGGTATTGTTGGACTCTCTGTGGCTGTTATTGTTCTGATAGTGCTACTGGCCAGGTTTCTATGTTTCTTTCTATGATCTAAATCTATTTTAGTCTAAGCTGATTTTTTGTAACGCTGTCCCTTTATCAAATAGACCTTTGGTTTTTGTTTTGATGTTAACATTCTTGGAATTTCAAATTAACCTACTTAAAATAACAATGTGTGGCTTCTTCTCTGCTAACTCTTTTGGATAACTGTCAAAAATTGGAAGTGCGGTAAATTTTCTATTTATTGAGTCAATTATTGAAATTTGTTATTTTCCATGTATTGAAAGTTATAGCATGTTAATTGTCGACTGTGAAAGGGTAGGATTATTTGCCAAACGGTCAAAGTTTAAGTGGATAGTTTGCACTTTATCTTAGTTTTAACTTTTGAACTTTTTCATATTTTTTACATGTCCCTGAAATGGCAACCTGTAAACACAGGTATTTCTCTGGGCATACTAGAAACCCAGATGGAAGTGTTCAATTTATAGCGGGCAAAACCAAAGTAGGTGGTGCTATTGATGGAGTAATCAAGATATTCACTATTGCGGTATGTGCATTGAGAATTACCAAAATGGCTGATCGTATATGATCCATTTAAAGATAAATATTCACATCCTTTCACAGAATTTAATGTTGATAACTATAAGGTGATTGTAATGGGTTGAATATGTAGGTCACCATTGTAGTGGTTGCAGTGCCTGAAGGGTTGCCTTTAGCAGTTACGTTAACGTAAGTTTCTTAATTTTTATCTCAGTTTTACCTAGTTTTGATGGATATGTGGTAACATGAAAAGTTCTTTAATATGATTTATAGATTTTATCCTTAGTTCTTTTAATGATTGTACCAATTATTGGTCCAATGTAGATTTTCTGTTTAATCTGATATTTTTCTATCTTAAGGTTTTTTTCTTTTTAATTTTACTATTATTTTCTTATCATTATATGATGGCTTTCATTATCTCTGTTCTATCCATTTTAGATTTTCAATGTGCTCTTTCGTATTCAATGAGGTGTTACTCTGTCTCTCTCTCAGTGAATCTTATTTGTCTCTACTAACACTGTTTCCCATCAACTATTTTACAGACTTGCCTACTCGATGAAAAAAATGATGGCAGATAAAGCTTTGGTATGCCAATTTTTGTTTGTACTATTGAATTTTGGCGTATCTATTTGAAAATGATGTATGATATAACACATTGATTTGCAGGTGAGGAGGCTCTCTGCCTGTGAGACAATGGGGTCAGCCACAACCATCTGCAGTGATAAGACTGGAACATTGACTATGAATAAGGTTAGTTGTTATTCAGTGTTTAAACCTTTTTTATAATATTTATTCTAAGTAACTTATACTTGCTGGAGAGCACTTGTTGCAATATTTTAATTTATTGTGGCGTATCTGTTTCCCAGCTTATATCAAGTAGGAAACATATCAACATGTACGATTAGGACTTAAGAATAACTTTAACGAACAAGAATAGGCTATAAAGTATGGTGTTTGTGAAGGTTGACCAGTGGCTATATATTTTGGGTGAATATTTCGAAGTAGTTTATGATGAAAATAATAAAGTGTCCAGCAAATTTTAATTTCTCCAAAATTCTGAGATAGATGACTGTGGTTGAGGCTTGCATTGGTGGGGGGAAGATCACTCCTCATGATAAATTAGACCAGTTGTCTCCTATGCTACGCACTTTGCTGTTTGAAGGTGTTGTGCTGAACACTAATGGAAGTGTTTATGTCCCCCAGGTATGATAGAAAGGTTTTACTTTGTTCAGCTCCCCCCCAATAATAATTTCATAATTGAGTGCTTCTTCTAATTTTTGAATAATTATATTTGTAACAGGGTGGTAATGATGTTGAAATTTCTGGATCACCAACGGAAAGGGCAATTTTAGAGTGGGGAATAAAGGTCTGTTTTGAAACTTTAAATTTGGGCTTCATTTTAATGACCTTTATGCAATTACAACTAGTTAACTCTTAGATCAAATTTCAGCTTGGGATGCCTTTTGATTCTGTCAGATCATCAATTATCCATGTCTTCCCATTTAATTCAGACAGAAAGCGAGGAGGAGTTGCAATACAGAGGGTAATAATTTATTGGCATTTTAATTCAAATATGTAAATCTTTTGCTTCTGTTCTAAACTGATATGTTATTTGGGAGCTAATATATTATATGGTGAGATACCTATATGTTGATTTTCATCCAGACCACTATTGCTTTGCTAATAATTTTTTTACTTTCACGCAGCCCAACTCTGAAATCCATATACATTGGAAAGGTGCCGCTGAGATAGTCCTTGCATGCTGTACAGGATATATTGATGTTAATGATCAGTTGATGGAGATGGATGAAGAGAAGGTTTGAGTAAATGGTTAAATATTTAGATCCGTAGTTAAGCAAAGGCATTGATTATTCCTCCCAATCAAAATTCTCTTTTGGAAACCTTATCTGATTACCATTTTTTGCTAAGTTTTCCTATTCTGTCTTCTGTCTTTTCCCTATCTTTCATACACTAATGAAACGACAGCTAATACAACTATTAGATGAACTGTTGGATGCCATTTGATACTTGTTTTTTGACTGATTTTTATAATGTTCTTAAGTAAAACATTCCTGTCTCGCAGATGTCATATTTTAAAAAGGCTATTGAAGATATGGCTGCTGATAGTCTACGCTGTATTGCCATTGCATTTAGATCATTTGAAATGGAGAATGTTCCAACTGGTGAAGAACTTGCTCACTGGTCATTACCAGAGGATGATCTTTCTTTATTGGCTATTATTGGCCTGAAGGTAATATTTCCACTAGAAATTAGATTATCATGGAGTTGCGAACCCACAAATGAGAGAGTGGACAGATAGAATGAAAGAAAGAATGGAAAGGAGCTGTTATTGATATATGAAACTTCATGAAAAAGGAGAAATTCTCCTTTCATGGGTTTCCCCTTTCACAATAGAGCTACTGCTGAGTTCATTAATCTTATCTTCACAGAACGATCCTCGTCCCTTGCATTCCCTTATGTATTTTTCTTACTAACTTTTGTAACTGTCAAAACTAGATATTTTGTCTGTCCTCCCCTTATTCTTCCAAGTAAATACCCTTCAGTCATAATGCACTGTCATATTTGTTTTGTTTCCAGTATTATAACATCCTGATTGTATTCTTGACTTATATGTTATTACTCACATTTTTTCTTTAGTTTTGTGTTGAATGACAGTACCACTATAATCTATAATTTGCTCAATTTGTCATTCTTTATCTGGTATATCTTGTTTAGAGTCTATAGTCATTCTTAAAGGGCCTACACTTTATTGCATGACTTCTACACGTTGACTTCTACCTTTTAGTATGTTCTTACAATTTGTTTTATGCCAATTTTGCATCGAAATGCAGGATCCTTGTCGACCTGGGGTCAGAGATGCAGTGCAGCTTTGCCAAAAGGCCGGGGTTAAGGTATGTCTATACATGCTTTTGATGTTGAAAGTCATTTTGTTTCATTAAGTGGCTTAAGTCATTTTAACAGTTATAAAATGTTATAGGACTCTATTTGTGCTGGTAAGTGGCCAATGTTTCACCCACCGATGACTTTTATAGAGAGAATGATTTATTTTAGGAAAAATAAAATTCATTACTTAGGATAAATTCTGTGAAAACTATTTAGTTTTTACCTATGTAGCACACTATTTAATTTTTACATATGTAGCACAAATACTAACATAGACACTAGACACAATAGGACACAAATACTTCAACACATGTAGTCTCCAAAATTTAGGACACAGGGACATGGATCTATATATTAAATGAATTATTTAATTTAATAGCCAATGTTTATATACTCAAAATCATATATAAATAAGGTGAGTCAAATATAATAATCTAAACATATCGTCACCTAATACAAAAATGAATTTAATTCATCTATCTAATATCCTAAAAGTTAAAAGTAGTGATCATATAATAGTTGTTCCTTATCTATAGTTATATATAAAAGGGATTCTCTTTTTTCGTGTACACATTTTCTTTCTAATTTTACCCTTTCAGGAACTATTATCTTAAACTAAAATAGTTACATTTTCATTTTTACATTTTAAATAGCCGCAAATTTAAATTTAATTATCTTTTAAATTAAAATAATTAGTTTATCATTTTATTCTTTTAAATCATTATCTATTTAAATTTATCTTTTATAATTAAATTAATTATCTATACTAAAAAAAGAGGACACATGTGCATAGGGCATGTGTTTCTACTAGATTCTATAATTATAATAGAAATTTATGAAATAAGTTTACAAATTTATGGTTTTTAGAAAATGGTAGTGAAAAATGGCAAGTGCATCAGTTGCATATAGCAAGTAATAAATATCATTCTCTCCATAGGGATTTGTACAACACATGACAACTCTCACAATTCATAACTCAAGTAGATAACAAAGATCACAAAAGCACAAAGAAACTCTTTTTGGTATTTTATCAAACAGTTGGTGTGTAACAAGAAAGTTAACATAGAGTATTTACAATTATCAATATTAGATTTTATTCACTTCATTCTCATTCATTCACAAACATCTCAATTCCATATTCATGTCAAAAATCAACTTACAGGATTACTCAAATCTTATTTTTAGTGACTTTGAGCCTATGATAACTCATCAAAGTCCAATTCCTTGGATCATCAACAAGCAATCATGCATGAAGTTCAAGAGTCTTAAGATTACTAATGAATTAAGTTCTATCCCTAGATACAAGTTCCATTAGGTATTCAATTTCAATTCTAGGTTCAAAAGACATTTTCCAACACCTCAAGAACCACAAATCATGCATGGATGGCCAAACCAAAGCAAGCATTAAGCATAGAAATCCAATACTAACATTGAAATGGAAAAAACATATGTATAGTAACAACACAAAAATAAATGAGAAATATCTTCATTATATCTAATCTCCACAACAAGGTTTATCTCTTCATGGTGGAGAACTTAGGGTTTACAAATAGAAGAGAAAGGGAAGAGATGAAAACCAAGGAGAAGATGCAAGCCCTCTCTCAAGGTTCTTGGCAACTGCTCTATGCTCCAATTGTGCCTCCCATTCGCATCTCCATCTCCAATTCGCAACCCATCTTCCTCTCTTATCCCAAACGGGGAAAATCACCATGAATGGAGGAGAAAACCCAAGGAGGAGTGGGAGAGCTTCCCAACACTCCTAGCAACCTGCAAGAGGCTCTTCAAGCACCCAAAAGTGTTTTTCTATCGGCCAAATGAGGAATCCCCCAAATCCTTGTGAGAAACATGTTTAAATACCCTTTTTTGACCTGTCAACGTCGTCACCGCTTGGTGCCATCTCAACACCGCCAAGTGCTATCAATAAAACAACAAAATAGGCAAATCTAGAGAGTCACCGCCCGGTAGCAGTCCTCTACCGCCAGCACCTGGCGACCTCCTAGCGACCTTTTTCCACCACCAAGTGCTTTGTTGCTCTGTAGCTAATTTTGATTTCTGACTTTGTAGCGGTGGCCGCGATTCATTATTAACTTATTTAACACACTTAAAATAGAGATTAAAGGTAAAACAAACATAAAACAACTAAAATACAAAATAATACAAAACACACTAAACTTGAGAATATAACAAGATAAATTTGGGTCACGTCTCTGTTCTCATCTATGATGCACCGATACTTTAATTTGGGTCATGTATCCGTGTACGACACGTATCCTTGTCCTATACTTTTGGTTACTTTATCGATACTTATCAATGAAGTATCTAATTTATAAAGTCGTAGTAGACTAAAAGAAAACATTTGAATAATGATCAATTTTAGTGACAAAATAATTAGTCATTATGGTAACCAATTTAGGTACCAATTTATAAACTAAACATTATTAGCAACTAAAATAGTTCAAAAAATTATAATTTATCTCTAAATTGATAACTAAAATAGTTTTTATTATATATTGGTTTATAAATTGGTTACTAACATTAGCTACCAAGGTTTTGACTACCAAAATAATCATCTCTAACTAGGAGATTGGTCTCTAACATCTCTTTGTTACTAAAATTAGTCATTATTTAAGAGTTTTCTTGTAGTGGTACTTTTATGATGACAATAATTTATATTTTTTATGTTGAAGACTTTAGTACATATGATTTTAATTTGGATTCACACAAGCAACCATATATTTATTATGCTTTTAAGAATTATTGTACACTTTTCGATATTCATATATCACGTATCTGTCAAGTATCGTATCCTATTTTATTTTCAAAATAAACATATCGATGTATTGAATATGTATCGTATCCGATACATATATAGTATCCATGCTTCATAGGTTCTCATTAACATTGTGTTGAAACCATGTCAAAATTATGTAAGAAACAAAAGAAAAAAAAATCTTCCAAATTAGACACTTCACCGATACGTGTGTCGTACATGTCATAGGGACACAACATTTGTGAGGCATGTCCGAACTTCATAAGTTTTCTTCAAAAATAATCTATTCTAAAGGGGAGTTTATAAGAGCTTATTTCAATAAGCTTCATAGAGAAATGTGTAAAATAAGTTCTTTTTAGCTTATTTTTGCAAGCTTCACAGTCAAGCTAATGATTAAGCTCTCACTTGATAAGATTTTCTTAAATACATGCTTATTTAAGCTATTTACCCAAACGTGCCCTAAATTCAGTGGCATTTAACTCTTCATTTTGTCAAAGCTATCCGCGTGAATCTTCTGAAAGTTAAAACTTCCAAACAGTTTCACAAGAGGATAGTCAAGTCACACCTCCTTTTTATCAAAGCTGCTCCTCATGAGTTTTGTGAAAATTGAAACCCCAAACGGTTTCACCAGAGGATCGTCATGTCACTATTACCTTGGCTTATGGAGTTTTGCATGCTCCTCTTGATATTTCTATTATCAGTCAATGTTCTGTTTCTCACAATAAGAGTTAGTAAGCATGATATATGTTCTACAGTTTTGATTGTCTAATATGCTTGGATTCCTCATATGAAGGAACCTTGGGTGGTATCAGGGGCCTTAGGCTGCGCTACATTCTCTAGGAAAATATGGGGTTCTGACTTAGGCATAATCCTTCAAGAGTTCCTGAACTTTCTTAGTGTTCCTTACCAATTGGTCGAATTTCTTCAGGATCATCTCTCATAATTGCTATCACCTATCCAATAATGTCTTCATTTTGACAATCGAAGTTTTAATTCTGTAAGACCACAGATATGCTACTAGTGAACTGCCGACCTAATCCAGATATACAATTCCCTTTTTTTTTGTCTTTATTTTAATATTTAAAACTATATCGTTGTTTTTTATATGATAACAATCCGTTGGCCAATTTTTCTATTATAGGTTCATCTGAACTTCCCTATCCTGCAAAATGAACACTGTTTAGGTTAAGAAATGGAGTATGCAAGGCATGTGTAGTTTTCTCCTTATAGGAAGAACTAATTTGCTTCGTTGGTTCTTTAATCCCAGGTAAAAATGGTCACTGGTGACAACGTTAAAACTGCAAAAGCAATAGCTGTGGAATGTGGAATTCTTGGTTCAATATCTGAAGCAACAGAACCAATCATCATTGAAGGAAAAACTTTTCGTGCATTGACAGATCAAGGGAGAGAACAAATTGTTGACAGCATATTGGTAGAATCCAACAACTATAACAGCCTTAGTGATGTAACTGTTTGGTCAATAAGATTAAGTGTCTATTTATGTTATAGGTTATGGGACGGTCATCTCCTAATGACAAGCTTTTGCTTGTGCAAGCATTGAGGAGGAAGGGGCATGTTGTGGCTGTAACTGGAGATGGAACAAATGATGCTCCCGCACTACATGAGGTTTGAAAGGCATTTCTTATGTTTTTGGGGCATATGCTTATACTTTTATCTTAGATACATGTTAAGATGATGGCAGTAATTATAGTGATACAATATGAGTATAACTGTTGCCAAAATTGTTGAGGCACATTTTTTGTTCAAATTATATAATCTAATTTTTGTTTTCATAGTTGTGTTTGTGACTCTATTCTTTTATTTTTAGGCCGATATTGGTCTTTCAATGGGTATTCAAGGAACAGAAGTTGCTAAAGAGAGCTCTGATATCATTATTTTAGATGACAATTTTGCTTCAGTTGTGAAGGTTAGTCCTCATTTCTTATTTGAGAAATGTCGGAAGTATTCTTACTGAATGATGCATACTTAAGGCCTCCCTCTTGTAGGACTGTTTCTGGTACTAATTGAAATGCATAGTTATGATTTTTTCATGCTGTTGTGAGAGATTTTTAGTATTAAGGTGCATTCCACAGCCTCGTTATTTCGTGTAAGCTGATTAAGAATAGATGTTTGAATCATAAGTGTACCACCTTTCAATATCTCTCGCCAATTCAGGTTGTCAAATGGGGGCGGTCTGTATATGCAAATATTCAGAAATTTATCCAGTTTCAGCTTACAGTCAATATAGCAGCACTTGCTATAAATGTTGTTGCTGCATTTTCCACAGGCGACATCCCACTAAATACAGTACAGGTTTGTTTTCTGTTTATCACTAACTGCTTGGTGTTCCCTCATTTATTTAGAATCAGAAGGCCATCCTTATGAACTAGTCCTTCATTAATTTCTTAACAGCTTCTCTGGGTAAATCTTATCATGGATACTCTTGGAGCATTGGCCTTGGCCACTGAACCACCAACTGATTCTTTAATGGATCAGCGTCCAATGGGCCGAAGGTAATTTTTTTGTTCTTCACATTTTTTTAATGGAAGAAAGAAAATTAAAGAGAACAAAGTACAAGGTCGAAGTTATATATCCTTCACAAAATACCAAAACAGCAGGGTACATATACAGTAAGTAAAAACACATTGTTGCGGTAAAAGGCTTTGTGAATCACTGTGTAAATAATCACCAAAAGCTATAAAGATCCTACTGAATGCTGAATTTATCATGCTTGCTTGGATTTCAAATAAATGCTCTTGTGTACAATGAATGGACCTATTGTTAAACTCCATTATGGGAAGATCAGATGTAGTGTCTATGTTTTTTTTTTTTTTTTATGGTTTTTGTGTTATAAAATTGATAGTATCTGTTTTTCTGCACAGAGAACCGCTTGTATCAAATATTATGTGGAGGAATCTGCTGATACAGGTGAATTCTGTTTCTCGTGTAATGGCACTTCTATCGCATTGAAGCTGGCAGGGATTCTAAATTTATGTGGACCAAGCCGGAAACAGCTAACTGATGAATGCTAAAAATATAATGCATTACTTATGCCATATTATTTCTGCTGTCTCTGACTAGTAATGTTTGGAAACTTTCAGGCAATTTATCAAGTTTCTGTGTTGCTTATACTTAATTTCCAAGGTGTGAAATTACTGGGTTTGAGGAATGAACCCAACCGCCCTGCAATCAAAGTGAAGAACTCTCTGATATTCAATGCTTTTGTTTTTTGTCAAGTAAGTCCTTATCATCAGCAATTAATGGGAATTTACAAAGCTCTAAGCTTCAGTGGGTGTTAGCTACCTTTAATATATATTTAATTTTTTTTTTTTTTTATTCAAAGTGGTGGGTTGATAATATTGTTGAAACGAAGACCAGTCACTTCATTAGATTGAAATCTGAAGAAATACTTATAACTAATTGTAAAAAACTCCATACCAACCTAATTATAAAACAAAGGAAGTTACTGTCTTTTAAAAGATGAAAATTAGCGTCTCTATTTTCTATTATATATGTGATTAAGCTCTTCCTTTTACAATCTTTATATTCTCAAATGGCTTTCAGTGTGTTTATTGTGTATAGCACCCATATAGCATCCAATACGTCTTGAAAGAGTGTAGAGTGCATAATAGATAAGGAATTACTTAATTTTCAATAGTTTTTGGTGATGTGTTCACTGTAACTTTAATGTTTTGGGAGAAACACATTAATCCACGTAGTTTATGCCAATGAACGGGGATCCAAAGCAATTTTACTTGGCTTCCCTCTGCCATAGAGTAACTCCAGTGATGCTTGATTGTTACTGGACATATTCTTTCCCTAATGACTTTTGATAGTAGAGCACTCATTAAGGTGTAAGTGAGGAAAGATAGAGTGGCATGGAGGGAGTAATTGTAAAAACAGTGTTATAGATGAAGAGGCGAATAAGGGATTTAGAGGAGTTGTTGTGACATCCCATTTTAAAAGATTACACTACTAAATAAAATATCACACAGTTATAATAACGAGAAGCATTCAGATGAACATAAAACGTAGTGAAGATAACTATTACAGTCATCCGAAAATACTCAAAAGGAAACTTAGGCATACCACATAGTCCTAAGCAAAAGGAAATTTTAAAAGTTCAACGGTCTTGCAAAAGGGTTGCCCTCAAGGCAACTAATACAAAAGGCCTCATGGCCATGAAACTACTCCTATGACATCCAGACAGGGAAATCTAGGCCGCACCGCTGCGTCTCCCGGATCCATCTCGAACCTCCCTCTCATCTGCTCCCACCAGAAGGTGATCATCGCAAGAGAGAAAACATAACAGAAACAACACAAAATGCAAGGGTAATCTAGTGTAAATTGAAACTAATCATAGTTTAAAAGAATAAGTGCATAAACGTTCCCAGGCATACAACACAGAGACACATAAGTCATGTTATGGCAAACAAACAAGACACTATGACTCAATTATCCGGATACATATACTAAGATCAGATTCACTGGACGCTTGCACTTGTGGTGGCCTCTACTGCTCTGCAGAGCCATTGCCAATGGGTTTCACCCTACCACTCACAAGGTTAGCCTTTACGCGTCTAAGCCCATTATCCTGCCAAAGACTAGGGCCTCCCGCTACTCTCACCACTTGGGTCAGTTTGCTCTACTTGAGACTCACTGACCCTTTAGAGTTTCGGGATGCGATCCTTACTTGAATCCTTATCTTAATATATACACTACACGCCACCATAAAGTCTCCCCACGGGACTCATGGAATTACGCCTATCACCTAATCAGAATCATGCTTCTCATACAATTCCCACCTCTTTTTGGTCATTCATCCAAATTTCATGTTAAAACATCACGAAGCCACAAACCCATGATTAATCTCATACCAAGCATGCCAATTTCGTTCATAAACTCCAAACACCCAAGCATATTCACTTATATCATATTTAGGAGGAATAATCTAAACAATGCATGCAAAAAAAATCATTTAAACAGTCAAGGAAACATAGCACACATTCGCACACTCGCTCAGGCGAGATGCTGGCCTCATTGATGCAGCGGATTCTCGCCCAGGCGAGATAAGCAACAGGGGTTTTTCACGAATTCTCGCTCAAGCGAGATCTCCTCGCCTGAGCGAGACAGGGCGTCGCTCAGAACGTGGATTGGTCGCCTAGGCGAGCGTTCGAGGCAGAACCTTAGGCGAGCCTCTGATATTCTCGCCTAGGCGAGACGAGCTCGCTTGGGCGAGAATATCAGATCTCCCCCACTGTTCCACGCATGCAAACCCCAGAAACACACCAACCAAGCATTTCAGTTCAACTTCACACGAGCACAAGCATCCCCAGATCATTTTAAACACAAAACAGTGACGAGACAAGCAACATACTCTAAAACGAAAAGAGGCTAGCTTCCCTTACCTTGGTTTAAGTACCAAAAGACAACAGACCCGCAATCTACGAAAATAGCAGCTCCGGAACCAAGGAAGTGAGCTAGAAACATGGAAACCAGGACAGAAACACAAGTACATAGTTAAACCCTACCAAGACCAACGTACAAGACAGTGGGAAGGAGGAAACTGACTAAAGATCTCGAGTTTTAACTTACCTAGAGACAGGGTGAAAGTAGCTAGCCAAGGAGGAGGAGGCTTCTCTTCTGGATTTCAGAGCGTTTGAGGGAGGGGGAACCAGTTTCTGAAAAGGGGACAAAAGCATTGAATGAGCTGAAATGGGGGTATAGGGGGGTCCCTTTGTGGGTTGGCCTTAGGCCCACGAGAGGTTAGGCCCAAAACGCAAAAACTGAATTGGGGCTTACAGTTGTTGCAGGTAGAATCTCGTGACTTCCGTTAATGACCTTATTTGAAAAAAATATGGCCCGTGAAGATTGATTGGATGATAGAGTTACAGTGCACTAAATTAGATTACATTTAAGTGGCAAGGAGAGAAGAACAAAACCATTGAATGGGGAGGCAAGCTGGTTCAATTGGACCTAAAAGGTGCTGCTGGAGTCACCTCAAAGAACTCCGGTAACTGTTGGGTGCGATTCAACGTCACGAGGTCATGGTTCTAGTTGACTGTTGAGCATCTCGTAATCTCATTGCTTAAGAAACAGTGGCAGCTTCGGGTTTTCCCCATGCTAGAGATAGAACAATATTGGGATAAGGTAGGAGATGAACATGGGGCCAAAAACTGGTACTTTGCACTTGTGAGGTTTCAATTGTAAGGGCTGCCCATTCACAAAATTTGTATTTATGCTAGATAGATGGGGTGGATGTAGTATTGGGTATGAGAAAAATAAGGTCCAATTTCAAAGAACCCCCACAAGGAACTAACAATAATTTATTTTATTAGATCAATCCCCACTTTCGCGGGACATAAATCAAATTAAACTGATTGATTTATTTGATCATTCCATGGAAAAATCCTAAAAGGCCATGTCTGTTTTTGTGATTTGAATCCTTATGTTCAAATTTATAATTTTTAATGTTAATGTTCAACTTTTAGTTCTTCCTTGACATATAGGACCATTTAAATAAGAACCAATCAAACTCATAAGCGTGAAGAATATCTAAATTTGTACTGAAATATATTTAGCGTTAACAAATGAGGGAAATACAAAAGACTCTGTCACTATATAAGATTGAAGGGACCAACATTCCTAAATTGAGTCCCTTGTTCCAGCCCTATCATATATATCATTAGTGAAGAAAAAAGGATTGCAGAAGGAGATTTTTGTGTGGATTATATGGCACTATTTAAGATTACGGCTGTTCCATATAAATTCCCTATCTCTATGATTGAAGTAATGTTGGATGAATTGGCTGGGGCAGCAATGTTTTCGAAATTGGATTTGAAAATTGGGTCTCAAAAAATGGAAGATGAAGAATTCCAATAACAACCTCCTTGGCTAACCAGGGATAGAACGAGTTCCTTGTGTTGCCATTTAGACTCATGCGTGATTTCTATACTTTTCTATGCGCTTTCTATACTTTTCTATGCTTGATGACTGAAGCTCTAAGAACCTACTCATTAAGAAGTAAATGAGGAAAGATAAAGGGTGATGCCGGGAATTCTGTAGACAGAGTAATATAAATAAAGAGTGAATAGGATATGGAGTTAGTTAATTGAGGAGTTGTTGAGGGAGAGTCTAGGCCCTTGGGACCTTCATGAATGACTGGAAGCGTTCATTGACAGAAATGAAGTCTACCACATTTTCTTTTACATTTTCATGTTACTCTTGCGTCAATGTTGGATTCCTCTGTTTTTATTTTCCGCTATATCCTTGTGATGTCCGAAGAAGGTTTCGGATTCATACCCAATTCATTGTAACCTTATATTTGCACTACATTCTTTTGAAATTTTATTCAAATGATGGCAAAGAAAATGTCCTTCCAAATCTGCAGGTCTTTAATGAATTTAATGCCCGAAAGCCAGATAGCTTCAACATTTTCAAGGGAGTCACAAGAAACTACCTCTTTATGGGGATAGTGGCAACAACTGTTGTGCTCCAGGTTAGCAATAGATACTGATGTTACCACACAGATAGTAGGAAAATTGCAGAGAACAAAATTCTGATTACAATTGAAATAGTAGAAAATTTAGATGTTGAAAGGTAAAAGAAAAACTCCCCGTGGAATTATTGACCCCAAAAAATACCTAAATGGATGGTTCACCCTCTCCACCACCCTCCATTCCCTTCGAATTCCCCGCCCCCGATATTGCTGCATCATTCTTTCCAAGCTGCCCAGTGTCCTTTCTGTTTGAGACATGCATTATATTGTCCTCCACCCCTTTCCCAAACTAGCCTATATACTCTCCCTTGGAGGGTATACTTCAATAGAGGGCATGGTGTTCCGGCACATCAGTTAGTCGTGTTAAAGTCTTCAGTTGTTTGCTTTTATTTATGACATATTGGTAGGGCTACCATAACTTGGTTACTGTTTTGCAGATTGTCATCATTGAATTTCTTGGAAAGTTCACTAAAACAGTCAAGCTTGATTGGAAGCTGTGGCTCATTTCTGTTATTATAGCATTTATCAGGTCAGTTGGTGATCACCCGTACTAGAATTCATAATGTATCTTGCTCTTTGCATATGCTTTTTTCTTCTCCGATGAGTTATTTTTGGAGATTGACTTTGATGAATGCTTGGGAGAGAGCCTTGATTTTTTTTAATACTGGGCGCATATGTACTACTCGAAAGACAATTATGCATTTATGCAAATCCATGTTGCATGCGCGAATGCTAACTGAAATTATTCCTCTGCTCCCTCTTCCCTTCCCCGATTCTCTCAGCTGGCCTCTTGCTGTGGTTGGAAAGCTGATACCAGTACCTGAAGCTCAATTCAGTAACGCTGTTCGAACATGCTTTGAAAAATTTAAGAAGACGGAATCTGAGGCGTCTCAACGGAGATAAAAAATAGGCTTCTCAACAGAGTCAAATCCAGCTTGCCTTCGCTCCGTCTCATTTATTGATGGGTTTACCTACATTCTTCCGACGATGATAAGTTATATAAAATTTGTACAGAGATTCTACACATAAAAAAGTTGGATTTGTTTTATACGTAGGTTCTAACCAAGTTAGGTTTCTTATATACGGAAATTTAGCTAGTCTTCATATTTTCTTGCCACCAGTGTATTTTCTGTATGACAAACGCTGATTTATAATTTCATGTTTGAAAAGTTGTAGAGATTTATATGATAGCTCCGGTTCATTGTTTAAATACAGATTTATAATCTTGACCTAGATGATATTGATCAATTTCCATTTGGCACAAGTTTTACTCTTTCTTAAATGAAAAAAATAATAATAATTACATGTCACGTAAGTATTGATCAAGACTACACTGTACATAGTCCCAAGCATGTAATAATTTTGCGTGGCAGAGAGGAGTTTACTTTGTCAGGTTTTCATAGAGCAGACAATGGAAATGGTGCATGGCCAGCTCAACCGTTGGGGCATATCTGCCGACCGAATATGCTGGGGACTGGAGACCTTTCTGGACACCTTCACACAACACCACATCTTCTATCTGCGCATCAACCGCCAAATAAATATGGATATATATTACAATATAGGAAAACATCTAATCAACCTTGCAAAACCAATGCTTTTACCTGCACTTTCTCACTATCTTGTAAACTTTTTTCCACAAAATCTGTGTCATTCTGCTCAGTCAAAGAGAAGGCGGTACGTGTCAGTGTTTTAAATTCACTGCAATTATTTTAATAAGAATTTATTTATTTATTTTCTAACCCTAGTGATTTGTGGTGTTAAAACCCACAAACTAACACTCCGTCCTTTATCATGTAGAAATGTATTAATGAAGGTCTTGAGGCTTCAGTGTAAAAGAAAGTCTCGAGACTTCACTATACTTGCACACAAAATCCATCAAAAGTATGAGGGCAAAGATCTGAACTTCTCATTTCATAATATTTCATTAATCACAAAGTGTTTCCGCCTAGATTACCTAACGGTGGCTAAGTTTCTTCAAATCTAATTCCATGAACAGTAGTTACAAACTATCAGAACAAGTTTCATTGGAAGATTATTTTTTTTATCCCAATTTGAGTAGAATCTGATTATTGCGTACATAACTAGGAGTTACCTTCAGAGAGCGTTCAAGATAGTAGTCAAATATTACTTGACATTTGTTGGGTCCTAGTGGAACCACAAGATTGGTGTCCATCCAAGGTCCGTACCTGTGAATGCCAGCAAGCAACACAAGTTATAAAGCATGCTAATTTGCAAAACCAATACATTGAATGTATCAAAATATCTTTTTTAAATGAATAAGATGACTAAAAAATTATCTGCCATGCTTAAACAACAATAAAGCAAGCACCTATTAATCATGAAGTTTGGGTAAATAAAAGCATATATAGCTTTTCTTCCAAGTCGATCATAATTCTCTTCACTTTTCTCTGAGCTACCTTCACAACTCTGGATGCTAACCTTTTCAAACATCTGTTGTCTCATTCATAAACCATCCTTTTAGTACATAAGCAATCAGATGTGTAACAAAAAAACAAAAAACAAAATGAAAATCCAGTGCCAAAAGTTTCATATTTTAGTTAGTAGACTGATAAAGAGAATTATTTATTCTGGCTGCAGAAAAGGATGAAAAGTCATGTAACAAGGGTTCCAAAAAACCATCTACATGACTCAATTTTCATGCTACAGTACAATAGCATGTAAAATGAAAAGATTTTTTTTTAAAGACAGTAAAGAACCTTACAGTGATAGAATAGGAATCCATCTTAAGACCAGAAGCAAGGCCTTTATGTGCATACGGCACATGATAGCCACCATCTAAGTAGTTATCACAGAATACCTGCAAAAAAAGACCCTGCAATTGCTAAAGTCCTAGCAACTCCTTGAATCATACAAACAAGCTGATGCTTAAAAATTCTTGTAGTTCACTGGTGAGATAAAGCAAACAGGTTTACCTATTATACGTGAGAGTGAAGTTTCATAAACCAGGTAAAATATCTGGTGACATAACTATTAGGAAAATGAAACTGCACCTCAAGTAATAAACATAACTTCCAGTAAAATGAATAAAAAATAGTCAATTCACACCTTCCAATTGCATTCAATTGTGTATTCACGCCTGCAAACATAACTTAGTGAAGAATCGATTCCACTGGAACTCAGTACTTCTGAACAGCTACCCAGCCATTCCTTTGACACATTATGACAATCAACTTCTTTCTGAGAACGATTCTCTTTCTCCAAATTGAGAAGAATAAAAGGTCCCCAGGTAGCTACTTTGATTGGTAAAAGGCCAAAGTCCTACCCTTCATGGTGACAGAGAAATCAGTTGACCTTTCCCTCGGAAAAATATACAGTACAATTAACTTATCATAGAACATGTCTACATACATTTACATTGAAATTTCTCATTCCTGATATTCTAGTGGCCTTTAGAAGTGCTCCATTGAAACCATAAGTCCACCCCTGCAGAAATCATAGTATTTTCATATCTCAGTTTCCAAAACAAAGAAAAGAAGTAAAAATAGAAACCTACTGTGAGAAAGTATCAGATCATGATAACTGAGTAACAACCATTACCTATGAAGGAAAGCTTGACAATTATGCCTTCAATTTCACAAGGATCAGAATATAAAAATGGAGGGGATCTATAGAGAAGAGAATCAAAATAAGTATGCTAATATGCATATTTATCACTGTTGGTAAACTCACATGATAAGGGCAGACAAAGCACGACTTCTTTCCACTCCCATAAGCAAGAAGGGAAGCATGATGACGACAGACATTGTGAAAGGCACGGACCATGCCACTGTCATCACGACAGACCACATATTCCACATCTCCTAGTCTGCAATATTTAGTCACCACTTCATTCTCAGAAACTTGGAAGAAAAGAAAATGAATACAGTGCACTACTGATTAACTCACTCCTAAATATTCTTTCTCTCTACTAAGAACCAAATGGAGCTACAATCGGAAAACTGTCATTAACATGTCCAAATACCATAAAATGAAATCAAGTCTACGAATTTCTATTGAAGAAAAAAATAGATGGATTGGAAAAGAAAACCTTCCACTGAAATAGTCACGGGGATCCTTTATCTGCTCCGTGGATCCTGTAATAAAGATTCAGTGAAACTCGAGAACTTTTGGCGGACAGAAAGTCAGGTAAAAGTAGAAGACATAATTGAAACTTGAAATGGCTTCTTTAGACTTGTAAAAGAGAAAAAAAAAAGTTTATGCGTAAACTAATATGTAAATTTTTTTTATATAATTTCTTTAAATCTTTATTTTTGATTTATGTAAAAATTACTTTCACCTTATTTCTCTTTACTTCTTATCTTTTTCTCTTAAACAGAGAAGTTTGTTTGTTGTCTTACTCCCAAAAGGGAGAGGATCACATTTCATATTTGTGCAACCAGTAAAAATGGTTTGCATAAAAATTAAAATCATTTTATTCTTTTCAATCATCGAAACTATTCATCGGATTGAAATTCTACATCTACAATTTGTTTTCCTCGAGGGGTCAAGAAAGCAAAACGAAAATAGCCAAGAAAAGAAGGGGGAAAAGGTTGAATCTTTGGGCAGAATAAAACTGACCCACTACTTGCCAGCCTCTGTAGAAGACGCGATCGAGCTCAAGGTGGAAGAAAGAGGGGTCGGTGTACCATGATGTTGGGGGGGTAACGGCTTCCTCTATAGGAGTCTTCGGATTGAAGTGGTGGACAAGTCTCTGAGTCTGAGATGTTTGGATGTCTGAATTGTGAATAAGGCAACGAGAGAGTATTGAACTTTTGTTTGAAAAATTAAGGTTTATGAGTTGTTCTTGTCGAGGAGTAGAGATAAAGGGTATCAGCTGCATGCTCATTGCCATTTGCATCTTCGTTACAGTTCACTTGTTTTCCTTTGTTTCTGCACTGCCCACGCTGTATATATACAACTAATCACAATAAATAAAAGTTCATACTAACTAACACTTATGTACCTTGCTTTCTCCATTAAATTAATAAATAAATAATTTAAATCAAAATAATATTTTTAACGGGCATCTCCTCGATTAGTTTGCATCCACTTTTATATTTTGAAAATACCTTATTTTGAATTATATGGGATGTATGACTTCTCTAGTCTATCGAAGCATATATATATATATATATATATATATATATATATATATATATTTATATATTTTTTTATTTATTTATTACGAAATTATACATTAATGAAGGGGCTAAGAGTAATTTAGAAATAATGGCATAACAAATTGAATAAATAATAAATCTTTTAATAAAAATAACACAATAGATTCAATAAACAATAGATTTCACGTTAAGATAAACGTAGGAGGACTTTGCATCTAATTTATAATATTATAAAATTATCTTATCTTTATCGGATATGAGATTTATGACATTTTATATGAATTACTCATACATAGGAAATCAATGATTATGTAGGACCATGTTCCTATATCAAATAACAAGCTCTTTTATTATTTTTATGTTAATATAATCAATTATACAAATAAATTATATAACTTTTAACACTAATCACAATTTTGCCAAGGACTTATATAATTGATTATCTAAGGTCCATGATAAATATATTTTTAATTCTTTAATTTTAATGCGAAATTAGAATTTGTACATGTTTCTAATTTTTATACCGATTGCAATTGTTAACGCAGTAATAAAATATCGTCCTCTAATATTGATTCGTTGAATATTAGATTCCTATTTTACATAATTTTGAGCAAATGAGATTTAATAGAATTGTAAGCATAAAGTTATAGTAAAAACTTAAATCCATATAACAAATGTCAAAAGATTGATTTCAGTAGGTTTATAAGAGTGAGTTTCATTGGGGAGATACAACACCAATAAGACCTGAGCCTAACCACATAAGAAATTGACACCACTCTCAACCCAAAGCCTTAAAGTAATGGGTTTATGGGTCTTTATCCTTATATAGTGCTTTACTTTCTCATTTCTAGCCAATGTGGGACTTAGACTCACACTTGAATTTCTAATATAATTTTCCAATTGTGACAAAACCTAACATGTTCTATTTATAATCACAAACAACCCCCAATTTTCTAATTATGAAATTGCTCATAGAATAAAAAAATACAATAAAACCATAAATAGACCACTGAGATAAAAAAAACATCAACAAAACAACAAATATAAAGAGTAGAAACTATAATCTAGAGTCTTACATCAGTCCTCCAACAACAACAAAAAATTAGTTATGCATAATGTAAAAAAAAAAAAAATGGGCAGAAGAAGAGAAAATGATGAAGATGAAGAAAGACAGTTTTCCTGAACGATCCTCTCCTTTTTATTTTTCTACATTTTTTTTCAATTGCTGAGGTGGTTGATGAAGATGAAGAGAGAGAGTTTTTCTAAACGATCCTCCCATTTTTATCTTTTCCACATTTTTTTCACTTGCTGAGGTGGTTATTTCTCTCCCTCGACCATTTCTCCATTTTTCTCTTTCTCTTATTTCCTTTTTTCTTTAAATCCTTGCGAGTTCATGTCATCTTAAGATTTATTGCTGAAAAATTCACATGTGAAAAAATTCACAAGCCACATGTGAAACTCGCTGTTTTGTATCTTATATTTCATCCTATATTCTAGATCCAAATCTATAGGTTGTGAAAAAAATGCATAAGTCACCTGTGGATCTCACTGATTTGCTTCCTTCACTTTTGACGTTAACTCCTTCCAACTATGATTGTACCTCAAAACACCTATTTACACAAACAATGCACAAACTCAAATGTATCATCCAAAACAAAAATAATACATAATGAAATCATTCCAATAATGTAAAAATAAATAAAAATGGTCTAACTAATGCATGAATACACATACATTTTATATGCTCATCATTTAGCATGCAGTTTAATACACACAAAAAATAATAACATCACTAGGTTACGACGAATTTCAATTTTACATCCAAAATTAAGAACTAAAAACATATTTAACCCTAAATTATATAAAATAATTTTTTGTATTTTTTATATATATTAAGTAATAAAAACATATTTAACCTAAATTATATAAAATATTTTTTTGTATTTTTTATATATCATGACCTTGTAATTAAGTATACTGTAATTGATTACGTGGCTATAATTAAGAAAAGAAAATGAATAAATTTCATCATTATTAAATATGAATATATTAAATGAGAATTGTAATAAATTATGATTAGCTAGAATTAATTATGCACATTTTTAAATGCAAATTCAATTAAAAATTGAGTCTAAGAATTGTTTTTTTGAATTGCCGATAATCCATGAACATTTCATTGCTCAGAAAAATGACTGCCCTCTCGTTCCCACCCATTTCAAATCGTCAGTGCTGGAAATGTTAAAAGGTCCACACAATGGAGTTAGCATTGTGAAACTGAAAGCCAAATATTTTCCTCATCACACATCTGAAACTGACAGTTTAAACTACTCATGTGGTCTATCAGACTATTCAATGTTAAAGCAATCTCTGTCCTTCTGCTGTTTGTCTTATTTTGTGCTTCAAATCTATGGATTTTGCTCTTCACTTCAACCCAACTACAACCAGGATTTGGTTTAAGACCTTTGTCTTTCATTAATTTTCGCACTCGTGCAGCCTCATTCCACCAACCAACTCTTGCATAGAGATTCGCCAGCTGCTGAAGAGTAGTTGAACACCCCGGTTCCAGCAACAACCTATTCTCTGCTGCATGGATTCCAATCTGAACACTTCCATGAAGCCTAGAGGAAGACAGTAGTGAACCCCATACTACAGCATTAG